>TARA_R110000782_G_scaffold270226_1_pt1 | contig 12595 bp, 11 predicted proteins | sample TARA_R110000782 | Tara Oceans TARA_R110000782 (sample SAMEA4397859) | marine metagenome | biome: Polar Biome; feature: [SRF] surface water layer (ENVO:00010504); material: water (ENVO:00002006), including particulate matter (ENVO:01000060) such as... | depth 5 m
ATAATATATAATAATTTAATATAACTAATCTGTTATATAAAAAAATAAAAAGACACAGCACCTTATGGTGCCGCCTCACGTATAAATATATAGAGCGGTCAAAATGACAACAATTATATGCGATGATATTATGGGTATAATTGGTGAGAATGTAATCGCTATTAGAAATTATAAAAAAGTAATTGATGCTATTAATAAAGCAAGTCAATCCGCAGATGATTATGTGGAAAATCAAGGGTATGATAGGGAGGGAAACCCATTGTTCCTGGAATGTGCGTATGAGGCGTGGGAGTATGCTTATTGGGAGTGTTTAAAATAATATATAATAATATAATATAACTAATATGTTATACAAAAAAAATAATAATAATAATAATAATAATTTTTTATAATCCCCACCCTTTATCAATATATAATTTTGATTGACTCATTTTATTTTTATTTACTATTACAAAATCCTCATTAATCTCTTTTAATTTTATTAAATCAATTATAATTTTTAATTGATTTTTTATAAAAAATATATCCTCTCTTATTATTTTTATATCTGCTTTTATTGGTTTCTCCATATTATATAACATATATGTTATATATAATTTATAAATATTATAATCCAATCTTATTTAATTGCTGTTTGTTTAATGTTTCTAAAACATTTAAATTATTATTCATTTGTTTTGTAATCTTATATATTATACAAGAGTCCTCGTCTAATCTTGCTGGTCGCATTTTAGGGTCTAATACTGATGTTGTAATTGATGATATAGTTGTTGGTATTGTAATTGTAAATTCATTATCTGATGACCCTCCAAAATAATAATCTCCAAATCCATTTTCACGATTCACAACCGCCATTATTGGTGCTGTGTTTCCATCAGTATTACCATTATAAAATTTATCATTTATTAGATTACTACATATTAAATAATATGGTATTGTCATTTTCTTTGGTAACAAGTTTGCCCTAAATACCGCTGACACCTGTGTTCCAATAATCTCATTATTTATTATCTCCCTGCTTTCATTATAGTTCATACTTCCCCTGTATGGGTATGGGTCGTTAGCAGGGTTGGTGTTTGGAATAGTATCCGCATATATATTTGTCATAACACTATAAGGCATACTTGGATTTGAGGGCATTGGTGTTCCCCACATATTTTGATTCAAAATTTTTGTATCTAATGGTGTAATCAAAGCATTAGTAGTAACAGGGAATATTTCATCCATTGTATTTTTACTTAATCTTGTTTGAGAGTTTCCAGTTTTATTTGTTGGGTCCATTTGGTTATATTCAAAACCCATTATACCTAATAAAGAGTCATCTGACCATTGAGAGTCAGTACCAAAGTCCTCAATATATATACCACACTCAGAGTCAAATATATTCCAAAGTTTAATTTTTGTATTTGTTAAAGTAAATAAGTTGCTGGAACCCCTGTATCTAAAATTTTCTGGATGTGTTGTTTCAGTTGTCGCCTGATAAACACCAGCAAATCCTCTTTTAGTATTTGGTGGAACGCCTGCTGGTGATGGATTAGCAGTAGAATAAGGTGCTTCAAATATTCCTTCGGGATTATCTACTTGTGCCGCTTTAACTTGGACACCACATTTTGTGTTTGGAAGTTCCATTTCAGTAAAATATGGTGCTATATCAGGTGTATACAAAAATGGTTGAACTTGTTTATTAATTTTATATACTTTTGTTGATGCTGTTGTTCCATTATCACTCAGTGGAACTAATAGACCCTGCCATCCGCTCACTACTTTTGCTGGTGCGCCTGATAAAAACTGATTACCATATGATTCTGCCGTGTGTAATTGTGATATTTCAAAACGTGATGTGTCTGTATCAAAATTTATTAATGGGTCTATTGCTCCACAATATATATGTCTTATTGCCCATGAAAAATCAATAATATTTGCTTTTTGAGCACCCCAAGTCGCAGTATAATCATATAAACCTGAACCAACATCACCAGGATTAACACATCTGTGTGCTATAAGATTTACTGAGTCAGCGACACTTGTTCCGTTTGGAATAATAGTGGGATTATACCAGGGTTGGTCATAATTATATAATGCTGTAAGACTCCTGTTGTCAACGTCAGTTTCAGTTATCCCAGTATATGGTAATATACAATCTGTACCATAAGCATTAAAATGCCAATCAAATCCTAATTTTCTACCTCCCGCATTTATAAATGTTGAACTACTTGCTAAAAATATCTCCCTATTTGTCATTGGTACGGATTGGCACGAAAACGCTATATAATCTATAAAATTTTTTGTATATTTACAACCAAAACCATATGATAAATTTTTATGGTCATTACCTTCATTATATATATTTTTTAAATCTTCTACACAATCAACAAATATAACCTCAGATGGTAATCCTATTGTTGCTGTTGAACCTTGGTCATATACTTCATAACCATCATAACCTAATGGTAATTCTGTTGTTGTTGCCGCATCAAAATGAATAAACCTTGAACCACCCTCAGGTAATACAGACCCATTGAATCTATAATCAAATAATTCAGGATACTTATGTTGAGCATCAAATATTTTTTTTATTCTATCCATATTGTCCCTGGTATATGGTATATCTGTTCTTAATAATAATGTTTTATCAAATGGATATTGGTCGGGATAAGTGTTGTCATCACTCTGTATTGTTGTTTGGACAGGTTGTAAAGAACCATCCGCATTAACTTCTTGTATACCTTGAAAAGTAAACCAATCATCCCCATCATACTGGTCAAATTCATCAAAATTGGAGGCATTTAATTCTCTCATTGCTTCAAATAAATCAGGGCGTTTCACACCAATCATGCTGTAAGCAGAGTAATATAATACACTATTTCTTAATTGTTCTGCTGTTGCTGGATATGTAGCATCATTCCATGAATCATAATTATCTTTTGATAAAGTATACCAACATGCCGCATCTATTAATTTATATGTGTCAGACTCAATAGATAAAGAAACCTCAGGTTGATATAGTCCAGGACCACCATATTCATTAGCATGAGGGTCAGGGGTAGGTCTACTTGGATACCTTCTAATATCTGATTCTGTAGATATAACACCCATATATATTTTTTTTGTTTCTAGGCGTTTGACATTTTGTAATTCTGCTGTTAATGCTGTGCCTATATTTGCTGGACTATTGAATCCTTCTTTTATTGAATAAGATTTTAACTCTTTATATTTAATATAATTCACTAATGCTATATCTCTTTCACCAGTTAATCCCGAATCCTCAGAATTAGTTTGTAATGGGAACTCTTCTATATTAACTGCTGATGGTGACCAAAAAGATTTATCCATTACATATATTGTATATCTACTATTATCTGTTGCTCTAATATAACCTTTACCTTTACCATCACCCTTTAGACTGGTACCATCCTTCGCACCTGGTGTATAATTATTCCAGTCGGGAGCGCCAACAGAATATATCTCGGCAAGGTTATTTGCTGGGTATCCTTCGGGTTGTGCGACTACACCATATGTTGGAGTCCTTGTATACATCCAATCTTTATCCACTCTTGATTCTATTGATGGAATGTCTGTAATATTGCCATTGTTATAACTATCTTCATTCCTGTATTCATTCGCCCTCCAGTATTCATTTGCCCCCCTTCCACCCTCTCTTGTATATTTAAATTTATCAAATCTTCGTGGCAAATGGATATGTTGTTCTCCATTAGTATTTTTATAATAAGATACAACAATATTAAAATCATTATCTTTTACTTCAATCTCTATATCTTGATTCTTTGCGTCCCTTGATGTATAACCATTCGGCAAAGTATTTTGATTTGTAAAACTATTTAATGGATATTTATATGGGTCAGGATAATTATATTCTGTATAATTAAATTTTCTTTTACCTAATACTTGACCTGTTGTCTCAATAACATCATTGTTTCCACATCCTAACTCAGATATAAAACTGGAATGAACACTCACCTTATCACCAACATCTAATTTTATCCCTGAACCAACCTTGGACGTCCATATGCTTTTATCTTTATTACCTTGTCGGTGTTCGGCACTATTCAATCTATTACAATCTATTAAACGTGTATTAACATAACCTGACATAATATAACATATAAGTTATATAAAATCCATAAATATAATAAAAAATTAAAAAAATATATATTAAATTTTCTATAAAATCTCTATAAATTACTATAAATCACTATAAATTTATTATTGGAGTCCTTCCTGTAGTCTCATCAGGCAAAATAGCAGGTCATTACACCATCTTCCAGGGTGGCATATTTGAGTACTTCTAACCATACCTTGAGGGTATAAGTATCAGTTGCTGCTTTTAGTGCTTGAACCTGGTTATAAGTTTGGTATAATTCAATTCCTCTGCTGGAGATGCGCTCGGACCGATTCAGGCGCCACGATTGGAAGAAGAATCTGCCACGAAGACCATGAAATGGACTCTTTTGATTTCTACCCATAAATTTAGTAGTTGATGTAGTCCTGGATTCTCCACCATAAAAATCACGGGACACAAATGGTACAACTCCCTCGGATTGAGTAACATCATAAAAGTGGACAGAAGATAAGACCCGGTCAACAGGGTATAAAAAGTGGTCATTATATTTAAGATTGCTGGTGACTCTGCCCTGTGCCGTTCCTGCTGCTGCTGCCGTTCCCCTAATAGCACCAATACTGCCATATTTGTTTAATAGTTTTTGAGTGTTTACAACGTCATTTGTATCTTCGTTTTCATCAAATAATCCTGAGATTACTTTTGTAACAATTCTCCCAGCACCACCGAGGTTTCTAACAAGACCAGTGGTGAGTTCCGTGGTAGTAAGGGACATTTTACTGATTCTATAATCAAAATAAGTAAATTGAACTTTTTTATTAGCATTGCGCCATGCCTCCATAACATCACCAGGATAAAAGATATGGTCAATGATTAGTTTGGTCTCCGTTTTATTAATAGTATGGGATGTTGCTGCTTGACCATCAACGCTGGTACAGGTGCGATAGATACCATCCTGAAGTGTAATATCAATATAAATATCAGGTTGAATGACCCATGCCGGTAACTGATTTTGCTTGAAAAATGGCACTAAATCCTGTAGTGAGATTTGATAAGTAGGAGCGTTGTTTAAATCTTGGAATGGTTGAAGGTGATATTCATCATCACCAAGTGTCCGTGCTGGGAAAATGGTTGTGTATGCCCCAGCACTACCAACCCGGAGTCCACCAAAAACAGACCTCGCAACTTTTACAACTTCACCATCCGCAAGTTGATGGACTTTTGCTCCAATAACAGGTGCGGATTCATAATTGACATCCAGGTTAATGGCACGTTGACTTAAAAATTGTTCTTTTTCACGTTGAACCTCACCACTTACAAATAGACTGCGGTAGGCATGAAGTTCCCCCCAATCTTGAACTTCTTGAATTGTGGTATCACCGATTCTAAATGCTACATTTTTTATCAGGGAACCAATCCCAACATTTAATGGCAGATAATGGTTTGCTTCACCACTGGGGTTAAGCGATAAAATTAATTTACTATTACTATGAATAAAACCACGTTTATGGATACTAAATCTAATAGTGGACTCGTCTTGAACTACTGGTTCTTGAATCGCAGTCTCTATATCTTGTGTCATATTTGAGTCAATAGACCCAATTTTGATTAACTCAGGAATGTTATTTGATGCCATATTTGTATTATATATATAACATATAAGTTATATATCATCATATAAAAATAAATATAAAAAAATATAAATTATCTATTATCTGTCTATTATCTCCCCTTTAAGATAATATTTGTAGACTTCCTTTAGATAAAATAATAGTCATCCTGGCATGAGCATACATAAATAGTGCCACCGGATTATTAGTGACTAAATCCAGGTTCATATTTATTCCAAAGGGAGTCTGACTATAATCTACACCTTGGTCTGATATTTGGTCCAGCGCTACACCAATTCCGAATGCCTGTCCTGATAAAAATGCTACTTGCTGAGTATCTAATTGCTGCTCTTCATTATCATAAAAAGTATTAATAGGAGTCAATTGCTGACGACCAGGTGTTCCAGCAAACTGCGTTACTGCGTCCAGGTATCCACGTGTAATTTGAGGGTCAACAAAGTTATTTTTACTATTATATTTTTGTGTCATATTTTGGTCATAAGCATAAGGGAATTTAGTGCCACCCCTGGTCCAAATAATTTTTGTCACTTTGGCACTTGTAACAACACCAGCAGGTGTTTTGTTTGTAGGATTAATGGTAGACATGGAATCCGCCGATAAATTATTAATTTTTGATGCTTCAATAAAATTACCAAAGACACCAAGAACATTTTTAAGGTTAAGATTAAAATTGACAACAGCATTAGTAGAATTAATAGTAGTAAAATAAGAATGAATGCTGTTATAATTAAACGTCATCGGAGCACCCGAACCAATAGCAGATAAAATCTTTTGCGGAGGGTCCATCGTCTCACATAAAATATTAAGGTCACTTAATTCATAATATGCCTCTGTAATATTAGTAGTGACACCAGCACCAGCAAATAAGAAGTTATTATCAGGTGAGAGGGATATTTCTATTAAAATACCTCCAGTCATCCAAAGTGGCACTGGATTCTGTCCGTTAAACATACCACAAGGCAGTGGAATACAGAAACTATTGCCCTCAGTAGAGTTCTGATAAGTGACCGCCTCATTTTGTAAATTGTAATTAGTAAGTGTCAAACTTGTCTCTTGTAGACTTCCTTGGGAGTCCTGAAATCCACTCGTGGCAGTTAAGTAACTGCTCATCATCCTGTTATAGTGTCTTATGCTTTCTAATGTTTGTCCTGTTGCTGGTCCTGAACCCGCTTTAAGAGTCAACTGGTCAATCATACCATATATACCAAGACGAGAGTTAATTGATAGATTATTACCCGCTACAGACAGAGTATCAGCAGAATCATAAAATTTAATATTACCTGAGAGGCGTACACTACTACCAATAAGATAGCGGTTCTGTGGGGACACTAAAAACTGAATAACAGGATTCCCGTTTTTAAATGACACTTTACCTGTGGATAAAACATTACTGGGCGTTATGTGGAGATAAGCGTTCGTGGAGGGTGCTGTATTTGAAGACATTATTATATTATATATATAACATATATGTTATATTAATAAAAATAAAAAAAAAATAAAAAAATATAATGGTTACATGTTTATCTACTTGGAATATTATATATTCTTTTTTGATAATTCCTTGTTTCTTTAAAATTATCACTATATCCATCATACTGACTGATTAGTATTGTATCATAACTATACCAATTGTCTCTTAATTGTAAATGACCTAAATATTCATCATTATTATATTGACCATCAGCACAATTATGCGATAAATATAATTTTAAACCTTCTTCTAAATGATTGATTATAGTATCATAATATTTATTATTTACTATATAACTATGATTACATACTGCTTTATTTATTTTTAAAATATTACTATTTGGTATAGTTTTATAACATTTTTTATTATAATACCAGCAACCTATCATAAATACATCATAATCTAATGTTTCGTTAAAATATATATCATTTATCTTGATACGTGTCTTATTAATATTTTTACAAGTTATATCATCCTCAAATATTATACACCTCTCATATTCTCTCTCCCTCGCTAATTTTAGACAACTTATATGTGATAAATAACATCCTACTAATCCTCGCTCATCCTTTATAGCACTGAAACGCTCTATATCTTTTAATTTTAATTTTTTTAATAAATATTTTGTTGTTTTGTTGCGGTCTTTGCGTTCATCTAAATTAATATAAAAACCTTTAATATTATTATTAAATTGTGTCATATATAACATATATGTTATATTAATATATTATAAAAAAATATATATATATTATAAACTAATAAATAAACCAAAGGTAAACTTCGTTAAATAAAAAAATAAATTATTTACATTTCAATGGTTACATCATCGCCCCTGACAACAATGCGTCTAATATGAACCACATAATTGTTCCACATCTTGCTCTTCGCAGGTGCTAATGTTTCTCTGTAATTTACTTGGAGATTAAAATCTTTGTTTCTTAAATCACTGGAATTGTCCCCGAGCGCAAAACTTCTTCCAATAAAAAAATTCTTTTGAAAATTATAAAATGATAGTGCTGGAATTTGTGCGGATGCCAGTGCTTTCTCCTGTTCAATATGGAGTTGCTGGTCAATAGATTTAAGGGATGAAGTTTTAGAACATTTAACCGCTCTATTAGGGTTGAGTTTGCCGTCATAAAAAAATTGATAATCTGTAATGTTGTCTGCCACACCTACAACTCCACTGCGTTCACTAAAATTATAATCTGATGGGAATCCAAACGGCACAGCAAGTTTTACTGCTCCATATGCTGGTGCTGCGGCAGTTCCAGTATTTTGAAGACCGGACTCCTGATAAGTGTAATTATCAGATACACCATTAGTGGCGAGTTCAGAACCAAAAATAGATTGTTGTGTAGTATATACAGAACTATCAGTAGGTACACATAAAATAGATTTGCCCCTGGAGTTCATTAGTCCAAGGCGGATATTAGCGACTCTGTCAGTTGCTAGTTGAGAGTGTTTATAATTAGTAAAGGACACAAAATCATAAGTTAATTGTCCTCCTTCTTTCATCATTTTCATCATTTTCTGTGTGTATCCCTGGGGCATCTCTACACGTTCAAGTACAAGATTGACATCCGATAAAGTAATAGTTGGTTCATAACTTGCCCCAAGAGATACAGCAGTAGAATATAAGAAAAATGTTTTACCAATAGTGTCTGTTCCTACAATACCAATCCCAGCAATAGCGACTCCTCCTGCGTTTTGTATTAATACTTTTTGGTCTAATTCAAGAATGACGCCAACAGCAGTAGATGTAATTGCTTTAATCTTTGGAGATACAACAGCATCAAGCGAATCAACCAATAACACATCCGGGTCAAGAAGGGCGCCGCCCATACTTTTTAATCCGATGGTTTCACCTAAACAGAATGGAACATTTAGCGCACCCTTATCAACACTACCGGTTGAACCCCACATGCCATTATAAGGTGCTAATAGGATAAAGTCAACACCATTAGCATCCGCTCCTGCTCCACCATGAACTGGGATGCCATCACTAAAATTGACATCAGCAGCATTCTTTCCTCCACCAAATACAGGGTTTTGATTTTGACTATTGTTGCGAGACACATTGTCAAGTTGTCTAAAAATTTTATTATTGTCCTCCAAAATTAATTCTATTTGTAGACCCCCTAGCATTTTACAGGGGAATATTTTGCGGTTTTGGAATATTCCTGATTCTAATTTGATTTGTAGTCTACATTTATGAAACTTATTATTTTCTGCTCCAAAATAATTAGCAGTATCACCAGTGGATAATTGTGTTACACCTGCGTCACCTTCCGGGCATACATAATATGGATTTTGTCTGTGGTTGTTGCCTTGTGTTACAACAGACCCCTGGTCCGACTCAGCAAGAAGAGAGTGGGATGATGCTCCTGATACAAGCGCACGTTTCTGCCGTTCATTCTCATTAGTGTGATAATCTGATTTTAAACTGGCATAACAATTTACATCCTGTAATTCCTCTAAAACAGAACCACCGCCCGCTGCCTGACCTACAATCCTAATATCTTTAATAAGAACGGCGCCACCTAAATGTTTGTCTAATTGGAGGCGAGTCGGCGCAGCACCTGCTGGGAGAGCAATAAGCGCATCAAATTCTAAAAAACTATTAACAGGATTAAAATATTCAATAGTAGGTGGTACAGAAATGACTATTTTTTGACCAGCAGAGTATGATAAGTTATTATCACTGGGTACAGATACTTTGGTTTGACTGATGGGGATTTTCTCTTCCGAGGTCCAGAATGTTTTTACTTGTGACATTATTATATTATATTATAACATATATGTTATATTTAAATTAAATAAAATTAAATAAAAAAATATAAAAAAATAACTTTGATATATATATATAAATGTGGAATAAATGGGCAACTGGAGTGACAACAAAATTTATAATGTGTGACCGCCAATATAGAAATATGCGACGTTTAATAATTAAATCTATAATTAAAAAATTAATAAAATGGCATTAAGTTTCGTTAAAAACTACCTGTACTTCCTCCACCCTGTTGACGTTCTGTAGAAGCACCACCAACTGCTAAACTTTTTTGAGATACTGCGGTTTGGACTGATTCTGTTCCTTCTGCTAGTGTGTTCTTGTTTCCTTTTGCTGTGCTTATATTTTGTTCTACATCACTTATTCCATCAACTATACCACCAGCAGCACTTGCTAATGCTCCCAGTGGTTCTAATACAGGTATAAATGTCCCTACAATATCTAACCCAGCACCAATATCAGATAAGTCAGCACCTGCTTTCTGTAATCCTGTTTTATCTTCACCTTCTACTTGACCTACAAGAGTAAGACCTCCACCAGCAATTCCTCCAATTTTAGTTGCTAAATTACCAACAGCACCGGATGCTTCATCAGATAAACCAAATGCTCCAGCAATTCTACCAACTGCTCCTTCTACTGATGTTGGTAATAAACTTGATGACTTTTCTGCCGCAACATCATCATCTTTTATTAAACCTGTTGTTGGTCCACGTGTATCTATTGCTTGTTGTGACATCATTACTGGGGCATCATCAGGAGCGGCGGGAGGAGTATCTCCAGGTTGAGGTTGTTTGAGTCCAAACGCAGGTTTAGGGACAACAGGGGCGGGTGGTGGTGCGCTAAATGCTGCTGTTCTTGCTGCTTGTGCTTTCTCTGCTGTTGATTGACCACCTGTAACAGATGCGATACCATCTCTTATTGCTCCTACTCTTTCTTGTGTGGTATCAGATAAATATTGTGCCGCACCAGCAAAACCACCATCGCCATATTTTGCCATATCTTTAAATTTAGATGCTGTATTATATAATGCTAATCCGCTTTGAAGTGGTCCAGCAACACCATGCCATATATCATCTACATCCCTACTATCTTTTCTTGTGGATTCTGCTTGATTAAATGCCTGTAACACACTTGTGTTATGTTCTCTTATAGTATTATTATGTGCCTGAAGTTCATTACTGAAACTATTGTGGTCCAATAATGACTGATTTATACCATTAATATCCATTTTTATATTATAACATATATGTTATATTATTAAATTTAAAAAAATTTTAAAAAAATATAAAATATCACAAGACCAAAGGTATCTGTGATGACTACCACAAATAGTGATAACTCCAATAATTAGCAGTGTTTTTATCTTTATAAGTTAATTGACCTTTACCATTTTTTATACCACTTGCTCTTGCTTTATAACTTTTGCGTTGTTGTGCTGTTGCTTTGCCTGACCTCCAGTCATCCATACCTGCTGCTCCAAAATGAATCAATTTTGGATTACCATTAGGTCCTTTAACATACACCATATACTTCTTTTTTGAATTAGTTGATTTTTGAGGTTTATATAATGTTTTAATTTTTGGTGGCATTTATATATAACATATAAGTTATATAAATAAATTTAAAATAATTTTAAAAAATATACATATTATAATATATATATATATATTATGTGTCTTATTAAAGGGAAATGTAATTGGTGTAAAAAAAGAAAATCTCAATTATGGAAAATAGATATATGGTGTAAGTGGTATGGATACAAAATATGCCAATCATGTTATAATATTAAAATACATAATCCTCCTCTTCTTTTTTAGGAGTCAGATTTGTCCCATTCTTTTCATCCAATCTTAAAAGGATGTCCCCTAACATTTTTATCCTCATATCTCCCTCTCTAATCTTTATATCTCTACCTTTTAAGATTCTTTCATTCTCATCTATTGTATCAACTAAATCTAATATAGTATTAAACATTTTTTTTATAACTTTACTATCATCATAAGTACTTAATTGATGCTTATAGTTCCTGCGTTCCTGCTCATTGTTCCAAGACATATATGTGCTAAACAATTTAAAATCAATATCAAATAATTCTTCTGCTGTATAATTGTCCTTTTCTTCTTCATATAACCTCTTACTCATAATAATAATATAATATATAATATCTTTATATAATTTAAATATAAATAGATAAATTAAATATAAATAAACACTAAATAAACTACTTTGACATCGCTATATAGCACCTTTAAAAACCGAGACTTAATTAAATATAAATATACTTAAAATTAATTTAAGATATATATATATATAATGGATATTATTCTTCCTGAATCCGCCCTAAATCAACTTATTCTTATTTTATTAAATGATAATAAAAAATTAAGTAAAACAAATACAGATACTAAAAATGAATATATTAAATTAAAATATGCGTTTGAAAACTTACAAAAAGAAAATGATAAAAACAAAGCAGTTATAAAACAACTTCAATATAATATTGATGAAATTGAGGAGACTAATGACCCTAATTAATCTTTTTATTTTTCTTTTTATTTTTCTTTATATCAATATCTTCTTCAATATTTTCATCAACATTATCATCTTCTGTATCACTATTATCC
>TARA_R110000782_G_scaffold78276_7_pt1 | contig 12567 bp, 13 predicted proteins | sample TARA_R110000782 | Tara Oceans TARA_R110000782 (sample SAMEA4397859) | marine metagenome | biome: Polar Biome; feature: [SRF] surface water layer (ENVO:00010504); material: water (ENVO:00002006), including particulate matter (ENVO:01000060) such as... | depth 5 m
GCTGTTCCGCGCATAATTGGGATCGAACAGCCGGTCGGCCTCGTCCTTGAGCGAGCTTCCGCCTGCGGGCGCAGCAGCGGGTGCGGGTTCGGTTGCCGCCTCCTCGCTCTCATACGCAAGGCCGACCGCATCGTCACGCTCGCGGCGCAGTTCTTCGATCAACGCCGCCTTTGCGCCATCAAGCCGTTCGTCGGTCGGCGCTTCCAGCCCCGCCTTCTTCGCGGCCTTGGCGACGATCGCATCGAGTTCCCGCTGCGAGCACAGGCCCAGAGTCACCGGGTCTTTCGGCGTGATATTGGCGATGTTCCAGTGCGTCCGGTCGCGGATCGCGGCGATGGTCGTGCGTGTCGTGCCGATCAGACGGCCGATAGCGCCATCGGTAATCTCCGGATGGTTGCGCAAAATCCAGGCGATGCCGTCGGGCTTGTCCTGGCGCTTCGAAACCGGCGTATAACGCGGCCCCTTGGTGCGGCGGACCGGCTCGTTGCCCTTGGAAATCTTCAGGACATAATCGGCATTCGCCTCGCCCTTCTTGATTTCCTCCGGCGTTAACTCATGGGCGCGGACAGGATCGCGCGCGGTATATTTGATGCTTGCCGTATCGTCGGCGATGGCTTGCACTTCCAGCATATGCAGGCCGCAAAAATCGGCGATCTGCGGAAAGCTGAGAGCAGTATTTTCAATGAGCCAGCAAGCGGTGGCATGAGGCATAAGCGGCTGAGACACGGGAGCGCTCCACAACTGGAAAAAATAACGGCCACCCAAGCAGGGTGGCCCTAGAGTGGACAGGATTTAGGCCAAAGCGGGCGCAAGAGCAAGCAAAATGCTAGAGCGAGCAGCGTGAAATCTGAATCACCTTTTCCCGTTCATCCTGAGTAAGGACCGAGCTTGTCGAGGGCCTGTATCGAAGGACCCTTCGATACGCCACTTCGACAAGCTCAGTGGCTACTCAGGGCGAACGGGTCAGATTTAAGGCTCGACGCCCTAAGCCTGCTCCTCCACCCGCAACACGATCTTGCCGATATGATCGCCCGCCTCCATCCGCGCGTGGGCCTTGGCGGCTTCATCGAGCCGATAGACCCCGTCCATCAGGGGGCGCAGTTCGCCCTCTTCGACGAAAGACCAGACGTGGCGACTGATCTCGTCGGCCACCAGCGATTTGAACAGGTTCGAGCGCGGCCGCAGTGTCGACCCGGTCAGCGTCAGCCGCCGCGTCATGATATCGGCGATGGAAATCTGGGCGCGCACGCCCGTCAGCATGGCGATGGAAACATGCCGCCCATCGGCCGCGAGGCATTGGAGGTTACGCCCGAAAGTCTCTCCGCCAACCATATCGAGCACCGCGTCGCAGCCGCGCCCGTCGGTAATTTTCCGCACTTCATCGACAAAATCGGCGGTGCGGTAGTTGATGGCGTGGTTCGCGCCCCAATCCAGCGCCGCGCGGCATTTCTCGTCCGTTCCGCAGGTGACGATGATATTCACGCCGAACAGGCGGCACAGCGAAATCGCCATCGTGCCGATGCCGCTGGTGCCGCCATGCACCAGCACGGTGTCACCATCAACCGCATAGGCGCGCTCGAACAAATTGCTCCATACGGTGAACAGCGTTTCGGGCAATGCCGCCGCTTCCACCATGTCATAGCCATCGGGCACGGGCAGGCACTGGCCGGCCGGCACCGCGACATATTCGGCATAGCCGCCGCCATTGGTCAACGCGCAGATGCGCTGGCCGACGAGCATGTTTTGCACCCCGTCGCCGAGCTGGACCACAGTGCCGGAAACTTCCAGCCCCAATAGCGGGGAGGCATTGGGCGGCGGGGGATATTTCCCGGCCCGCTGGAGCAGATCCGGCCGATTGATCCCCGCGGCATGCACCCGCACCAGAACCTCGTCCGCGCGCAGTTCGGGAATAGCCACGCTTTTTTCAACGAGCACATCCGGCCCGCCCGGTTCCTCGAAACCGATGGCCCGCATTTCCTTGGATATGACTTCCAGCGTCATCGTCACCATTTCCCCTTACCCCCAGAGGGGCAGTCCATAGATTTGTGCTCAGCGCTTTCGCTTCGCCTCATGCCATATTGACAGCAAGCGGGATAGAGGCAACATTCCCTTTCATGGACATCGATGATGATCTGCCGAAACGGGCGGATGACCCGCTCAGGCTCCTGGCCCTTCAGGATCTCGACCCGCTTTCCGTCAATGAACTGCACGACCGCATAACCCGGCTGGAAGCCGAAATATTGCGCATCCGCAAGAAAATCGATGCATCCGTTAACCATAAGGCAAGCGCCGAGGCGTTATTCAAAAAATGAACATAAATCTCCTCTCGGCTCTTCCGATCAGGAAATTCGGTGAGGAAAGAGAGAGGATATGGAGCGGCCCACTTGATCATCGTATCAAGCGTGCCGACATTGTGGTGAATGGCATCTGTCACGGATGCCGGGAGAACTGAAATGCCGTCTTTTGCCTCTGCCCTTGAAACCACCTTGCATAATGCGCTGACCCATGCATCGGAACGCGATCATGAATATGCGACGCTGGAACATTTGCTGCTCGCGCTGATCGAGGACGAACACGCATCGAAGGTGATGCAGGCCTGCGGCGTCGACATGGGTGAGCTGACCGATGCAGTGACGCATTATCTCGATACCGAGCTCGACAGCCTCAAGGTCGACAGCGACACCGATCCATCGCCGACCAGCGGTTTTCAGCGGGTGGTGCAGCGCGCGATCCTGCATGTGCAATCGTCCGGCAAGGATGAGGTGACGGGCGCCAATGTCCTTGTCGCTCTCTTTTCCGAGCGCGAAAGCTATGCGGTCTATTTCCTGCAGCAACAGGATATGAGCCGCCTCGATGCCGTCAGCTATCTCTCGCATGGCGTCGGCAAGGGCCTTTCCGCGCCCGAACCGACGGACAGCGGCAAGGCGGGCGAGGAAGAGAAAAAGGCGCCGCCCAAGGACAAGAAGGACAGCGCGCTCGACCAGTTCACGGTGAACCTCAACGAAAAGGCGAAGGAAGGCCGGGTCGACCCCCTTATCGGCCGCAGCGCCGAGGTCGATCGCACGATCCAGATCTTGTGCCGTCGCTCAAAGAACAACCCGCTTTATGTCGGCGACCCCGGCGTGGGCAAGACCGCGATCGCCGAAGGGCTGGCGCGCAAGATCGTCGAGGGCGACGTGCCCGATGTGCTGAAACCTGCCGTCATCTATTCGCTCGACATGGGAGCCCTGCTTGCGGGCACCCGCTATCGCGGCGACTTCGAGGAACGTCTTAAAGCCGTCGTCAACGAGCTTGAAAAGATGCCGGATGCTGTTCTTTTCATCGATGAAATTCATACCGTCATCGGCGCGGGCGCGACCAGCGGCGGGGCGATGGATGCGTCGAACCTGCTCAAGCCTGCGCTCTCGGGCGGAACGATCCGCTGCATCGGTTCGACCACCTACAAGGAGTTCCGCAACCATTTCGAGAAGGACCGTGCGCTGCTGCGCCGGTTCCAGAAGATCGACGTCAACGAACCGACGATCGAGGACACGATCAAGATTCTCGCCGGGTTGCGACCGAGCTTCGAGGAGCATCATCATGTCCGCTATACGCCGGATGCGATCAAGGCGGCGGTCGAGCTTTCGGCGCGCTATATCAACGACCGCAAGCTGCCCGACAAGGCGCTCGACGTGATCGACGAGGTCGGCGCGATGCAGATGCTCGTGCCACCCTCGCGCCGGAAAAAGACGATCACGCCCAAGGAGATCGAGCAGGTCATATCGACCATGGCGCGCATCCCCCCCAAGACCGTGTCGAGCGACGACAAGAGCGTGCTCCAGACGATCGATCAGGATCTGAAACGCGTCGTCTTCGGGCAGGACAAGGCGATCGAGGTTCTCTCCAGCGCGATCAAGCTGAGCCGCGCGGGGCTGCGCGATCCGGACAAGCCGATCGGCAACTACCTCTTTTCCGGCCCTACCGGCGTCGGCAAGACCGAGGTGGCGCGCCAGTTGGCATCGCTCCTCGGCATTCCGCTGCAACGCTTTGATATGTCAGAATATATGGAGCGCCATTCGGTGTCGCGCCTGATCGGTGCGCCTCCGGGCTATGTCGGCTACGATCAGGGCGGTCTGCTGACCGATGCGATCGACCAGAACCCGCATTGCGTGTTGCTGCTCGATGAGATCGAGAAGGCGCACCCGGACCTGTTCAACATATTGTTGCAGGTGATGGACAATGGCCGCCTCACCGATCATCACGGCAAGACGGTCGATTTCCGTAATGTCATCCTCGTCATGACGACCAATGCCGGTGCATCCGACATGGCGCGCGAGGGCATCGGCTTCGGCGATGTCATCAGCAAGGAAGATGCGAGCGAAGAGGCGGTGAAGAAGCTCTTCACCCCCGAATTCCGCAACCGCCTCGATGCGATCGTGCCGTTCAGCTATCTGCCACCCGAAGTGGTGTCGCGCGTCGTCGACAAGTTCATCCTGCAGCTGGAGCTGCAACTGGCCGACCGCGACGTGCACATCACCCTGTCCGACGAAGCCCGCAAATGGCTCACCGACAAGGGCTATGACAAGCTCTATGGTGCGCGCCCGATGGGCCGCCTGATGCAGGAGAAGATCAAGCAGCCGCTTGCCGAGGAATTGCTGTTCGGCAAGCTGGTGAATGGTGGCGAGGTCGTCGTCGGCCTGAAGGACGATGCGCTTACCTTCCAGGTGACGCCCGCCGCGCCCAAGGGGAAGAAAAAGGCCCCGGCGGCGAAGCAGACACCGACCGCGCGGAAAAAGCCCGAAGCCAAGGCGAAGTAACCGCAGGATATGAGTATGCAGGGGCGGGAGATTTTCCCGCCCTTGTCATATGGGGCGTGGTAGCCCTCGCAAACGCATGATAATGTCCGGCTTCGAAATGGGAGAGCCGCCATGTCCGACCTTGTTTTCTATACCAACCCGATGTCGCGCGGTCAGATCGTCCGCTGGATGCTCGAAGAAGTCGGCGCGCCCTATGAGCAGCGTCTGCTCGACTATGAGACGACGATGAAAGCGCCCGAATATCTCGCCATCAATCCGATGGGGAAGGTTCCCGCCATTGTCCACACCGGCAAGGTGGTGACCGAGTGCGCGGCGATCTGTGCCTATCTCGCCGATGCGTTCCCGGATACCGGACTTGCGCCGCCGCTGGCCGAACGCGCCGATTATTACCGCTGGCTGTTCTTTGCCGCCGGGCCGGTCGAGGCCGCCTTTGGTAATAAAGGCGCCGGTCTGGAGGCGAGTTTGGACAAGCAGCGCATGCTTGGCTATGGCAGCTTCGAGCAAACCGTCGATGCCCTCGAATATGCGGTCAAAGGCAAATCTTACATCGCAGGCGATCGTTTCAGCGCCGCCGATGTCTATGTCGGTTCGATGATCAGTTTCATGCTGAACTTCAAAATGTTGGAGTCGCGTCCTGCATTTGCCAGCTATATCGGCGCGCTGCATGAGCGCCCGGCCTGGAAGCGTGCCAGGGAAATCGACGATGCGTTGATCGCCAAAGCGACCGCGTCTGCCGACGCCTGATCAGACGCGCAGCATTATCCGCGCGGCCAGAGCGGCGGGCAGCGCGGCGATGGCGAGAAAGGTTCCGAGCGGCAGCCTTGCGTGCCCGTCCAGCCTTTTGCGCGCCATGATCGCCTGAACCAGCGCCCAGCCCAGCCCCAGCAGCGAAGCGCCCAGCAGGATGAACGGCAGCGCCTGCCAGCCGAACCACGCGCCCAGCCCGCCCAGCAGCTTGGCATCGCCCAGCCCAAGCCCCTCGCGCCCTCGCAGCATACGATAGCCCAGCGCGACGGCGAGCAACGTGCCATAGCCCGCCGCCGCGCCAATCGCCGCATCGGCGAAGGTCACGCCGCTCACCCATGGCCCGATCGTCAGACCGAGACCCGCCAGCGGCAGCGTCAACGCATCGGGCAGCCAATAATGCCGCGCATCGAGCACCGCCAATGTGAGCAACAGCCAGCCCAGAGCCATCCAGCCCAGCGCATAAGGCAAGGGCGCGCTCCATGCCGCCGCTGCGCCGATGGCCGCGCAACCCAGCTCCATCCGCCAGTGCAGCGGATCGATCGGCGCGCCGCATGCCTTGCACCGGCCTCGCTGGATCAGCGCGCTGAGCAAGGGCACCAGCTCGGTCGCGCCCAGCGCCCGCCCGCACCCATCGCATTGCGAACGGCCGCGCAAAACCGAACGACCATCGGGCCAGCGGGTAATCAACGCCGCGAAAAAACTGCCGAAAATGAGGCCGAGGACAACCCCCGCGCCGATAACGAACACGGGCGAGATCACATCTGCCCTTCGATCGTCAGCACATAATCCTCGCCGCGCTGCGTCAATCCCGCCGCCGTCAACGCGGCGATATTCGCGCCCTCGCTTGCTTTCACCGCGAGCTGGGCGGAGGTGCGCCCGTCGCGCCAGATGCGTAGCGACAGCCGTTCCATCCCGGTCTGGCTGACCAGCGGCACCAGCACCGCCGCGCCATCGCATGTCACCGCGCCGCTCATGCCCTGCGCGAGATTGAGGCCCGCATATTGTCCGCTGATCCGTACCCTCAGCCGCCCTTCCGCCTTGGCGCATGTGTCGCCCGCGAAATGCACGGTCACATCCTCAAACTCGAAGGTCGAAAGCGGTAGCGGCGCAAACACTCCGCCCGCACCCAGCATACCCGTCACATCGTCGATGCCGCGCTGATTGAACCCGACGCTCCACGCGCCCGCAAAATCGTTCGGCAACCCTTCCTTGCGCCACAGATCGAGCCGAATCCGCCCGACCAGCAATTGCACCGGCGACACTTTCGCATCGACATCGCCCAGATGGACGCCGCCCAGCGTCAGGCTGTCAATCCGGCCCCACCACAGGCTGCCGCGCACCTGCCGCGCCGCGATCGTTCCCTTGCTGACGCCCGCTGCCCCCAACGCCACGCGCAGCGGCAAGAATGCGACCAGCATGAGCGCGGCAAAGACGATAAGGCCGATTGTCTCGCGGCGGGAAAAGTTGGGCCAGCGCATCACTCCCCCGCCCGCTTGTATGTGATCTGCGCGCTCACGGTGCCGGTCGCACCCGAGGGCGAGATGACCGCTTTCTCGACGATCACGCCCTGCCCTTCCAGCGCGGCGATCCAGCCCATCAGCGCGGTCGTGCGCGCAGAGGCAAGGGCAATGTCCACCCGGTCATTGCCCTGCGCCTGCACCCGCTCCAGCGTGAAACCCGCCTCGCCCGCGCTTTGCCCGACAAGCTGCTCGACCGGCAGCGATGCGTTCGCTCCCGACGGCGCCCCCCCCTTGGCCGCCTTGATCAGCTCGACCTTGCGCGCCACATCGGCATGACGCTGGGATGCTTCGAAATTGGCGAGCGCGGCATCACGCAAGGCGCTCTCGACCGGACGATAGACCGCCAGCCACAGCACGACCAAGGCAAACAGCGTGCCCATGATCGCCAGCAGCACCCGCTCGCGCGGCATGCGCGCTTTCCACCAATAGGCCAGGCTCTCGATCATGGCTGCACCGTGATTTCGGCGATCACCCGTCCGCCCGGATCGGCGGAAGAGGTCGCGGTGATAGTATATCCCGCCGCCTGCACGGCAAACAGGACCGTGTTGATGTCTTCGGCCCGCGCCGACGCCAGCGTCGCATGGACAAGGCCATTGTCGCCCCGGCTGAGCGCGCTCAAGCTCACGCCCGGCACCGGCTGCATCGCGCTCATCAGCCCGGCAACCGGCCCGGTAAAGCCATAGCCGCTCGCGCTCTTTGCGCCGAGCATCCGGTCCAGCTCCGGGCCGACCAGTTGCGCATCATTGGCCGCAGGCAGGACCGTGCGGGCCATTTCTATCGTCTCCGCATCGAGCCGCGACGCGCTCCAGTGATAACGCGCGATGAGCATCAGGCTGATGAGCAGGGTTGCGAGTGCGATGAAGCCGGTCCAGACCGCAAGCCGTTTGATATATGCGCCGTCGACGCCATTGTCCTGTGGTCTCGCAAATTCGCCCGAACGCAAATTGACCGGCGGCTTGGCGAGCGCCGCCACCAGCGCCGACTCGACCTGAGCGCGATCCAGCCTGCGCACCGCCGCATCGCCGACCAGAGCCTGCATCCATGTTTCCGCAGCATCGACGGCCATGCCCTGCCCGTGCAGCACGTCCGCCCCGCCGATCGTCGCCGCGACAAAGCCATCGTCCGGCACCGGCAGGACTGCGGCGGCGGGCAGGACGATATCCGCCTCCAGCCCATGATGACGCCCCCATGCAATGAAATGCGCCATATCGTCGCGCGCGATCACCGCCACGCTTCGGTTGAGGCCGTCCTCATCCCCATCGAGCAGCACCGCATGCAACCCGTCGGCCTCGGATATGCTGGCTTCGCGCGCCATGCGCAGCGCCACCATGCGCGCCTGCGCGGGCGGCATTTCCCCCGGCAGTTCGACCCGCCGTATCGTCACGGCGGCGGGCGGCACGACGAGCATCACCGAGGCAGAATCGTCCTCAACCGAGAGGCCCGCCAAGGCCGCGCTTTCCGACCGCGACACGATCTGCCCGTCCGCCACCTTCAGCCAAAGGGGCGCACCCTCCGCCTGCGCGGGAAGGATGACGATGACACCATGCGGCGCGGTCATGGCTTTTCTCCCCATGAGCGGCGCACCAGCTTGACCTGCTGCGACTGCGCATCATAAAGCGCCCATTGTCGCATATGGGTTCCCCCCAGATTCACGTTCAATTCCGCCCCGAACCATGTTGTTGTCAGGCGCACCTGCTGCGCCACTTCGGCGGGCGGCGTCAAGCCCCGCAATGCCGGAGCCGCCCAGAAAGAGATGGTGCTGTCATAACCGCCTTCGCGCCGCGCCGCCAGCATATCACGCGCACTGCCGAGCGATAATTTTCCGGGCACCAGCATGGCGAACAGCGGAGCCTGACCGGGCAGCAGGGTGTTGACATTGATGGGCGAGAGATTGTTCGTCGGCAAGGCGCATATCCAGGGCTGGAGCAGATTGTAAATGGCAGGCGTGACGCCCGCCACCGCACGCATTTCGCTGGTATCGACCATCATCCGGTTGGCGGCGCGATAAGACGGATTGGCGGCCATATAGGTTTCATCCTCCGCACCGCCCGCCTGCGGCACGGCATCGCTGTCGATCCAGTCCGCACTCGCCACCGCAATGGCGCGGGCCTTGCCCGCAGGCACGCCCAGCAATTGCATCAGAGTGACGAACTGCTCCACCGCGACCGGGCGCACCTTCATATTGTCTTCGCTCAAACCCGCGACAAGGCTGTTGAGGTTGAAGCAATTGCCTGCATCATAGACGGTGACCGTCGCTGTGCCGCCCGGTACGGGAAGCGGCTGCGCGCGGCCCATCCAGCCGCCTTGCAACGTCACCTTGCCCGGCTGCGCGGCGACGAGATCGGCAAGGCGCTGCTGGACGATCAGATGGGTGCTGTCGGCATAGGCACGCGCCTGACCGAGCGCCGACGCATTGCCGGAAAGACGCGTGGCGAGGATCAGCCTGTCCAGCGACGCGGCGGCCACCACCGCCATCACCGCGACAAGCAGCAGCACGGTGAGCAATGCCGCGCCACGTTCCTTGCGCTTGTCGCAGGCAGGAGGAAAGCTGGGGTCAGACATCGCCGCCCTGCCCTTGCTGCGCCGCGTTGAGCTGCCCCGTCCCCACCCGGAAGAGCAGGGTGAGCGGCGGAGCACCTACGCGGCGAATGATCATCCGCATCGCAATCGGCATGGCGAGCGGCTTCGCGCTTTGCCATTGCTGTTCGAGCCATTCCCCGCTTTCGTTGCGAAAACCCAGTTCGATATCTTCCAAATTGTCGATCAGCATTGCGGGAATATCGCCCTGCGCGCCGTCGAGCATCGGGTAGGTGCGGCGCTCCAGCCTGCCCTCACGCAGCCAATATTCGACCTTCTGCAACGAAGCGCGCGGGGAATCATCGAGATTGGCGACGCCGCCGCGCACGAATTGCAGAAACGGCTCGTCCTGCGAAGGCGCGCGCGAATAAAAGGCAGGAGCGAGAAGCCCGTTTTCGGTGCGGCTGACGCGCGGAACGGCCTGCGCCAGATCCTGTTCGAGCAACGACACGACACGCAGCATGCCGCCCTGTTCCTCCAGCCGCTGCGCCATCTGGCCCTGCGCCGACACCGCATTGCCCAGCAGCATCACCCCCGACGCCGCCAATATCGCAAAGATCGACAGCGCGACGAGCAGTTCGATCAACGTGAAGCCCTGTTGGGCGGAACGTCGCGAAGACGTGAAGCCCTGTTGGGCGGAACGCTTCAAAGACATGAAGCCCTGTTGGGCGGAACGCACTTTGATTTGAGAGCAGCACCGGCTCATTTTTGCGCCTTCAGGAACGTCAGCACAGCAGGCGAACCTTCGCCATTCGCGCCGGTTACGCGCACATCAACGCGGACGATATCCGCCATGTCGGTTGCGCTCACCGAGCGATTCCACTGCCATCGCCGGCCGCCATTTTCGAGGACGCCGTCGCTTTCGCCGGTGGCCAGCACATCGGGCGCGGTTTGCGCCTCGACCATCAGATTATGCGCGACAATGCCCGCCATCTGCCGCTCGCCAAGGTCTGCGGTGGTGCGGATCGAAACCGCCTGCAAGCGGATAAGCGCCAGCGCAGCCAGACTGAACACCGCCAGCGCGACCAGCATTTCGAGCAGCGTGAAGCCGTGTTGGGCGGAACGCCGCAAAGGCCTGAAGCCTTCCGATTCCCGAGGCAGAACGGGTTTATCCACCGACGCGCACCCTGCCCGCGCCATCGAGCGTCACCGCGACCCGCTCGCCGTCCCGCTCCAGCACTATCCGCGCCGCGCCGCTGGGCAGGCCGGTGCTGTCAAAGCTCAGCATCAGCCGCCCCGCGCCAACGCCCACCAGCGCCCGGGTATCTTCGCGCCAGTCGGTCGTGCGGAAAGGCTTTTCGTCGCGCGCTGTCCATTGCCCGTCCCGATATTGCTCGAAGCCATAGCCGGAAGGCGACACCCACACCGCCATAGGCTGCGCCTCGATCACCGCAGCATCGCGCACCGCCGCCACCCGCACGGCGAAGCGGTCGGCATCGTCCACCAGTCGCCCGCGCGGATCGGGGATCGACAACACCACCGCCGCCGATGCGAAACCGATGATCGCAATCACGACCATCAGCTCGACAAGCGTGAAGCCGTGTTGGGCGGAACGCCTTCTGGATGGAGAACGGTTCCGGCCCGCTCCCCCGCCCAACCACCCGACAGGATATGCTATTGGGTGGTTGGGCGGGGGAGCGGGCTGGTGCCGCGATTCCGCGTGAGCGGAACCAGCATCCGGCGTGAAGCCGTGTTTGCTATATTTCGCTGGAATAAATATCCGCATTGTCCGCTTCGCCGCCCGGCTGGCCATCCGCGCCCAATGAATAAATATCGAAAGCCCCCTTCTTCCCCGGCACCATATACTGATAGGCGCGACCCCACGGGTCGTCGGGCAGCTTCTTGATATAGCCGCCCCGGCGATAGCGCTCGGGTTGCGGCAGGCTCGGCGGCGCGGTCAACAGCGCCTGCAAGCCTTCGGCCGGATTGGGATAGGTCAGGTTGTCGAGCCGATATTGCTCCAGCGCCTGTTCGATTGTCGATATATCCGCCTTGGCTTTCTCTACCCGCGCCTTGTCGCTCGCCGGGATGACGTTGACCGCCACGATCGTCGCCAGCAGGCCGATGATGACGATCACGACCATCAGTTCGACCAGGGTGAAGCCCCGTTCGGCGGAACGCCTCAAAGACACGAAACCGTGTTCGCAGGAAGGACGGGGTTTCTTTTCGTTCTTCAACATATTTCCTCTCAGACGCCCGTAAGGCTCTGTAATTGCAGGATAGGCAGCAATATCGACAGGATGATTACCGCGACGATTGCGCCCATGGCAATGATGATGATCGGCTCCAGCAGGCTGAGCGCCGTCGATGTGAAGGTGTCAAACTCCTGCTCCAGATAGTCCGCAGCCCGCCCCAGCATCTCGTCGAGCCGCCCCGAACTCTCACCGCTCGCCGCCAGATAAACCAGCAGCGGCGGAAACACCCCCGCGCGCCGCAAGGCCGCCGACAGGCTGCCGCCGCCGCGAATCGCCTCGACGATGTCGAGCGTAGCCTTGCGCTGCACCCGGTTATGCACGGTCTGGATAGTGAGCGCGAGCCCGTCCATCAACGGCAGTCGGCTCGCCACCATCGTCGCCAATGTGCGCGCCATGCGCGCGGCATGCAGATCGCGGATCAGCCGGCCGATGATCGGCAGGCGCAGCAGCCAGCCGTCGAAACGGGTTCGCGGCCCTTCCTGTTGCAATATCTGCCAGCCCGCAAACAGCGCCAGAGCGATCAACCCGAAAATCAGCCACCACCAGTTGGCCAGAACATCCGAAATGGCGATGACGATCCGGGTCAACAGCGGCAATGTCTGCCCCACCGTGTCGAATTGTTCCACCACCTTGGGCACCACGAACATCATCAGCGCAACGACGACGCACACCGCGAATACCGCCAATACGGTGGGATAGGCCACCGTCGTTATCACCTTGGAGCGGATCGCC
>TARA_R110000782_G_scaffold78157_1_pt1 | contig 12519 bp, 2 predicted proteins | sample TARA_R110000782 | Tara Oceans TARA_R110000782 (sample SAMEA4397859) | marine metagenome | biome: Polar Biome; feature: [SRF] surface water layer (ENVO:00010504); material: water (ENVO:00002006), including particulate matter (ENVO:01000060) such as... | depth 5 m
CGTTTCACTGTTATTAGTAGTCGCGATCGTTGCTATATCCAAAGACGTGTCACCATTACGGCTGTAAAAAGTCGGGATGTTTTTTACCAGCTCAAGCGTTTCCCACTTGGTAGACTGCAAGCCATATTCAAAGTCGGTATCAATTAGGTTTTCTGGGTTTGAAACCCGCAGCTTGGAAACAGGGTCAGTAAATGTCTCATCTGGGGCCATCGATGTCTGATCTACTTCAATAAAGATTTGTAGTTGATCAGTGTCTGCCATTGCCGTTGTATCAAACGTCAGACCAATTGTTGTGGTTTCATTATCAGCGTCAAACGAATACGAAGACATCCCAAGCAATGGGTTGTTGAAAATGAAAACGATTTGATTGCTGGTCACGTTTGAGATCATTAAAAAACGATCTTGGTTCTGGATGCCATCAATTGTGATCGTTTGTGCCGAAGCGTCAAACGTGTATTTGTGCAGTAATTTCTTGCTCATTTCTTAGCCTCCAAGTGCGATTGCATACGCAACAGCGTATGGCGCAGAGATTGATAAACTCTCATTGCCGCCAATGTTGTTTTGAGTGATGAAGATATCCGTACCTGGAACAATCTTATCAATTAGATAATCTGCAACTGTATCGGTCGGGGTGATTTTTATTGCGCCGCCGCCTGCTGCCGCCGCTGCTTGCTGTGCGCTTGCCGCTGCCGCAATGGCGCTAGCATTTGCCTCACCCGCTTTTGTTGTGCTGGTGTTTGCGTTGGTAATTGCAGTGTCTCTTGCGCCTTCTGCTGCGACCTGGGCAGCCAATGCATCTGTCTTTGCCTGAGTGACAATGGCTTCAGATGCCGCCGCTGCCACAGCACTAGCGTCTGCTAAAACAGCGTCTGCTGCCGCTGCTGCTGCGCTTGCTGCTGATTGCGAAATAGATGCCGCTGCCGCTGCTGCATCAACTATAAGCTCCCAGTTTGATATCTGTGGGTTAGCAGACAATGGCGCTGTTCCAGTCGCGGTATGAGCGACCATACACAAATAGATGTTATCGTTTGTTGGGTCTTTAACAAAGTCACGTTGAACGTAGCTATATCCGCTGACCCAATCTCCCTGGTACTGACCCAACTCTTGAGCAACAGTCAATTCACCAACGCTATCAAAGCCCAGAACCTTACTGGCTCGAGATGCTGGCGTTGTCGTAAATTCTGTGCTGCCGATTGTGTTGGTTGTCGATAATTTGATTGATCGGTTAACTGCGTCACCGAGCTGTTGAATTTGAATAACAGCTTTATCTAGAGCATCGTTGATGACCTCTGGATAAAAACCACCCTGGTTTGTCAGATCAGTTTCTTGAAGCGGCTCAACGTCCGATGTAATAATTAAGTTATAGCCCAGCGCCAGGTTCCCGCCAGTAAGCGTGACGCTACCGCCTGGGTTACTATTTTGGTCTGCGTTAAGGACTGCTGTATAGTCAGTGGATAACGTCAGAATGCTTTCTGTTGCTGTGGCAAGCGTCAATTCCACTACTTTCAGATCGGCAGTGGTGAAGACCTTAAAGCTAAATGGAAAGGTGGCGGCTGCGCCACTACCGATGTATGGCCCAGCTTTCCTCAATGTCGAACTAATCGTCATGCTTGGAACTCCTGATAGGTTAGTTTTAGATTACTGTGCGGTTGCATTGATACGGGTACCTTTATCATCGTGTGCCTTCGCTGGCTTTTCCTGTAATGATGCCGCGAATATAATCGACTTCGCTTGATGGATCTATTTTGTCCCGTTCCACATCGATGGCATAGCCCAATGGGCGTCCCAAAATTGTGAACGGGATGCCTGTTGCCAAAGACAGCGCGGTCAATGTATCTCGCACGTTCTTGCCAGTGACCTCTTTGTCATCATCAATTAAGTTAATGGCTGTTCGCGGCAGGCCGACAGCAATCGCCTCGAGGGTCGATACCGATGGGCTGGTAGCCATGCGATCATCATATGGCTTGTCGTTCAATGAATTGAAAGGCACAGCTAACGAACTGCCAAAAGGTATCATAGCAACAGCGCCGCGTATCTGAGAGCCAAAAAACCATTCTGCAAAATCATCGATGTATCCATCTTCGTCTTCATCTTCCCATTGGCCACCCAGGGTGCGAACGATCGCGTCAGCCATAAGCATTGGCAGACCAAAGCCTAGCAAATACGTCATGAACAACTTGCCCTTGTTGCCGCGCCATCCAAGATCTCGAAAGATCTTAACGTATTCATCGGCGTTTAGGTTGGCCAGCATGTTGAAATAGCCAGTAAACTGTATCAGCGTTTTGTAAAACGGGCTGCCTACCTGGAACGCTGCAATGTCTTCCGCTGCGAGGCTGTCCTGAGACAAGCGCACGTTGGCATCTGCCTTGGCGATTGCTTCTTTCTGGGCCTTCTTGTCGCTGGTTTTAACGTCCATCTCTGCCAGGGTCTGGTTGTAGGTGGCTGACCACACAACAACATCGACCTGGTTCTGGAATGCCTGCTGCAAAAAGTAACCGTGTTTCTGCGTCCACTTTGCGACCTTCTGGTATTTACTTGGGTTCAGCAGCAGATCGTTGAGAGTTTCCTGGATATCAAAAATCTGGTTCTTCATGCGGTCAGCCATAAATGGCGACATCTGCGCGACTTCTTCTGAGACTTGTGTCGGTCGCTTCATGTAATCCCACATGGAGCTTTTGAGGTAAGTCTTATTCACAAGCAACAGCGCTGGGAAATAACCAGTGGCCTGTTGCAAAGCGTTACTGATGTTGGCGAACATGATCGAGATACCCGTGCGGTTTCTCACACCTTGCCAGAACTTGTCCATGCCTCTGTACATACCAGGGGTTGATGTCTGCTGGCGCGCAGCTCGGTTTAGCCAGGGCAGTATCATGCCTTCAATCGCACCTGGATCGATTGCGTTTAGCGTGTCGGAAAAATCTCTATTCTTTACGATCTTCAGAACATCTTTAATTGCTGGTTGGATATAGGCAAACCGCAGAACGCTATCGATATGCGCTGTCATTTTGCGAACATCAAGGTCGAGCGGCTTGTTGTAATCGACACGGCTCTTGGTAAAGCCCATGCCTGTCGATGGCATTGACTGCCTAAAGTCAGCTTCCAGCTCTTCGATCTTTTGGTTTCGAGTGGCATCTCCAACCAGGAATGGGTCTACTTTTGCAGGGACATATCCGCCACGGTACACACCAAACGGCGTGGTGATTGGCTCGGCTTGAACCTCGTTGAAGTAATAGCCGAAGATGTCCTTGTGTGCCTTCTGGGCGATCGGCTTCATCTCTTCTGTTAAATCCCAGACAGACTGGACAAAATCAAAATCGGCTTTTGTCAAAACGCCTTCGCTAATCATGCGATCGATAAAGGTGTCCCAGCCAGCTGTATCGAGAGTGCCGTCTGCATTCAATTTGCCCCATGCCTTACCTGGGCCGCGACCACCAAGCAAAAGCTTTCGATAGTTGCTTGGGTTGCCAGTGTGAAATAGCGCACCAAGAAGCTCGGCTTTGCCTAGCCCCCCATTAGCGCTGCCAAATGTGTAGCCCAATTCATTTGATGTAATCTTCATTGCTGGAAGATCGAGCTTGGCTATCAACTCAGCGTACCGCTTTACAAAATCATTGCGCTGAATTCTGTATTGAGTGACCGCATCGCGAACGGGACGCCAGATGTATTTGGTAAAAGCACCTGTGCCAGCAGCGCCGTCTGTGGCGTTTGCCCAATGCTCTACGCGGCGCAACAATGCCTTGCCTGTGTTAAGTCCTCTAGCAAAGAAATCACGTTGTGTTGGGGCTTCTGTCTCTCCTGGCATTCTTTCTGGAATGCCAATTTCATCAAGCCTAGCTTTTAGCTCTCCGACCACTTCTTCTAGCTGCATGGCCTGGCCATCGATCATGACTTGCTTTTCACGCTTAGACTGAAACCACAGCGCCTCGACCATGTCGCGCATGCTGCGGAACTCGTTTAGCGTCATCATTTGATAAGGTTTGCCACCAGATGATGCATCGATAATCAGCGGCTCCAGCTGGTCGTACAGATCAGGGTCATATGCCTTGATCTTTTCAATGTACTTAGCAGGAGCAACATCAGATTTACCCAGGCCATATGCGGCTAAGATAGATCGTGCTGCATTTACCAGATCCATGTTGCGGGATTTGGACAAGGTCTTGTCGGCCTTCTGAAGCTTTTTGAAAAACTGCAAAGCTTTTGCGACTTCCTGTTTGGTCGCCAGGGCTTCTTTAGCTAGTTGGTTTTGCACCAGCTGGTTTTGCTTTGCTCTAGCCGCCACTGTAGGTTCTCCAGCCTTAGATGCTTTGTCTGCTTCTTTGGCCGCCCTGGCTTCCGCCCGTGAAAATTCGTGTGTCTTTATTTTATTGAGTTGTTTCTCAGACAGGATCTGCTGCGCTACTTGTTTTGCAGCTGCTGTCATTGCTCTTACTGGGCGCGTTGATTTGCTCAAGAAACGCAGCTCTGCGCCAATAAATCGAGCGCGCGCCTCGTTGTGCAGCGCCTGCTCTACCTGTACCTCAATAGACTTTTCATCCATCATGTCGGCATTTTCTTCCATCATGCGCTGTTCAGTGCGCGCATCGATTTCTTCTTTCATTGGGCGTGCATTGAGTATCGACTGGATCATTGCGTAGCCACTTGGAAAACCAAACATCTCGGCTACTTGCTCTGGGTGCATACCGTTTTCTTTGCCGAGCATGCCGTATTTGCCATACCCAAATACCTTGCGGATACTGTCAAGCATCTCGCCTTTGCCGTACATAGCCTCAATCTCCTGGATCGATAGCTTTCCTGAAAACTCTGATTGCTGGCCATCAATAATACCGCGCTTGATGAACTCCATCACACGGTACACAGGCTCATCGATCACCTCTTCGCTGATAGCGGTGCGTGTTTGCCTGCGGGTTGTCTCAGCTTCTTTCTGCAATTCTTTAATCAGGCGGCTGCGTGCGTTGTTTAACCATTTGACCTGGCGGATGCTGGCACGCTGCAAATCAATGACGGCTGTGTCTTGTGCTTCCGCGAGCGCTTCCTGGTATGCCGCCCATGTAGCGTCATCCATCTTGCTTTGTTCCTGAGTTTGGAACATGCCGCGCATATTTCTGACGCCTTCTGCCTGGGCAATTTGCTCTTCGCTGGCCACCATGCGATCCATTACGCCTCGGATCTCGTCAGTCAGGATTGGCAAATCTTCGTTATTCTCTAAGCGGTATAGTGCATTTAATTCACCTACGATGTGTCTATAAACTGTGGTCAGCCAGCGAGAGAACTTGTTAAACATCTCTTGCATGGCGGTGTTTGGAGCTTTCCCCTCAAACAAATATATCTCGAAGTTGTAAGCAAAGCTCTCATGATACTTTCGCTGTTGTTCTAAAGTCATCGCGTTCCAGGTGCCGATGTCCTTGACCCCAAAAAAATCTAAAATGGTTTGCATGTCTTGCTGCATTTCAGGCGTTGCCTCTGGCAGCGTAGCCATGTCCGCATAAACGGTCAGATAGAAGTGAGCTGTTTCATGCAGGAAAGTAGAATAGTCCGCGCCTTGGTTAATCATGGTGGTCAGTTTGCTTGGATTAAACGCGCCACGGGCTGTCTGATTGAACTGAGCGCCTCGAGCCTGTGCCTGTTGCTCAGATGCCTCGACACTTTCCTGCCGCAGATCTTCGCCCACTACAACCTGGTCAGGGACACGGCCTTCTTGCCATGAAAACTCTGGCATCAGCCCAGTCTTTTGATCCGCAAAGATAGTGTCGATAACTTGTGCAGTTTGGTTTTTCTCGCCGAACGGGCCAAAGTTTAGCCAGCTGTTTTGCCCCCTGGTTTCGCTTGTAAGCGCGCCCTGGGCCGATCCTGTGTACAAACGAATGTGTGCCTGCCAGGCATTCTCTTCGCCGCGTGCGCGGAAGCCTGCGCCCTCGATGCCATGACCAAACGCATCATGCACAGCGCGAAACAAGTCATTAGCCAGTACAGGCTTTGGTTCACCGTTCATCATCCACACCAGGCCAGTGTCTGCCAATAGCGGATTGTCCTGGACGTTTTGATCTACGGCTCCAGCTGTTGGATCAGATCCAAAGCCAGCATCGGTGGCATACACACCCATGCGCTGGTTGGCGCGCAGATCGCGCATGGCGTTCCACGGGTTGCCTACATAGGGGTCATTATTCTCATCGAAGAAAAAGAATTCATACCCAGCTTCAACCAAAGCCTGGTACTGAGCCATCGTTTGGTTAATGAGGTTTTGATATGCTTCAGCGACCGTTGGGTTTAGCGGGTCGTGCTGCATGTCCTCATATGCCTGGGCAATACGCTGCGCCTGGGCAACATCTACTCTGGCAAATTCGGATTGTCTTCTGAGATCAATTCCGTTGGCTGCTGCATATCGTTCTGCGACTGAGACAAGTCTGAGGTCGGGGCCAGTTGCCCCATCGATGCTCGGCGCGCCCTCAAGCGGCGCAAGGCTTCCGCCTGAGTAGCTGCCTCCTCCGTCTCGTCCTCGTTGAAGAAGTTCTCCAGCTCCAGGTTGGCTATCTCCTGTGCTGATAATGTCGGTTCGTAACTCATTGTCTACCTCCTGGATAGTTTGGTTAATTAAGTCTTCAGAAACGCCCATATCTTTTGCCAGGGCCGCAGCCGCGTTGGCATAATCTGGTGCCGCTTCATCTTCATACCCCGTGTCAGCCTGTTCATCTTTAGTTTTCGCAGCATCGTACAGACGCTTCTCGGGGTACCAAAGGAGCGCCTGTAGATCTGCCATTGTAAGCGATGGCTGCTCTTGTTGCAATAAGGTCAACGCCTGTTGGAACACCTTTCTGATGTTTCGGCGCTCAACAGGGCCGCTTGGCGCTTCTTTCTGACCATCCATATAGCCTGCTAAAGAATTGCCGACCTTACGCATCTGGTCGCCCAGGCTTACACGCTTCTCATTTCCTTTTGGTTCACCAAAGATATCCACAAGAATTTCAAACACACTGTCATCAGCCAACCCGATCTCGTTCATGAGAACACGGTTAGCTGGTTTCATGCTGGCTTTCTTTATGGCGTTGCCGACAGCATCGATGTTGCCGATGGCCAGCTTGGTTTTGATGATGGCCTCGAATGCTTTCTTCTGGTCTTTGTCTAAAGTTTTAATCAACGCCTTGAGCTGGTCACGCTTGGCCTTGATTTGTTTTGCATTGATTTCCACCAGGGTGCCTGTCCATCGGCCCCAGGTACGCATCAACCAGCGATCCATAGTTAGCTGCTCGAAGTGTCCATATAGGTTTGCAAAGAAGCCGTTGCCGATCTTCGGGCCGATCGCGGCAGCGCCATAAACCATAGTCGATGCGCTTTCTCCTGAGACCTTAAAGCCCGTGTACGCTTCGACATCTTTGGCTTTGTGCATGGTGGTCATAAACTGCTCGACTGCCTGTATGCCGTCTCTGGCCACCAGGTTGTTGAATAGTTTCATGGATAGGTTAATCGCAGATTGAGCGGTGCCTGCCTTAATGTCGGTCGGCATGGCTCCGTTCTCTTTGTAGTAACGGTACGCAACCTCGGCCAGCTCGAAGTTTTTATCGACCTTCAAACCATTGGATGTGGAAGCTAACGCCCAGGTGAAAGCGAACTTTGCTTCCTGGTCTGTGGCCAACTCTGGGTGAACCAAGGACAGCAGGCGCAACGCCTTAGTGACCTTTTCGTTATACCAGCCAACCGCATTAGGGTTTGTCTGTAGAGCAACCAAGGCATCTGCCAGGGTGACCCGCACCAGGTACTGTTCAACGCCGACAGTAAAGTCGCCGAGATCTACCCGTGCAGCCTTGGCGGCTGAGTTGATACGGGCCTGGATCGCCAGCTTAAATTCGCGGTTTGTCGCAAACTGCTGAGACGCAGCAAAATCAAAATTCTGTTCTACGTTAGCCAGGGTATCGATGTTGGTCGGCACCTCTTTGCCTGGCTTCTGTGCAGATGCACGCTGGAAGAACATGCCTTCGTCAGCACGCGGCTCGAGACGTTGCAAATCCTGCACGCCAGCCTCGTTGTTAATCTCTGCCACTTCCGTATCGGACAGAACTCGGTTGACCTTCATTGCCCCACCAATCAGCCATTCGCCTGTCATGTTGGGGTTGGTCTTGTATCGGTAGTGGCCGCCTTCTGGCAACTGATCAGTGACATGAGCTGTGCGCGAAATGACTTCGCCTTGCTTGTTGCGTTGGGCGCGGCTGTTCGCTTCAGTCTGCCAATCAACGTCAGCAGGAAATTCGACTTCTGCCCATACTTGGTTAGATGGTCGGCTGTCTGGTGCAGTTATGCCTGGTTGAGATTTGCTGCCAATATGTGTCGCGATCGGTAGATCCCCAGCGTGCCAGCCTGGGCGAAACGCAAGCTCACCAATCTTGGATTTGACCTTGCCGCCTTTGCCCATTGGCCCGATCTCAGCATCAACCCAATCGCCCATAACCACAGGATTGTTTGAGTTGACAAACAGAGGAAACAATTTGCCTGGCTGCTTGGGATCAACACGAAATAATTTGTACGCTTTGACTGTGCGCTGCGGCACAGATTTGCCCTGATAGAACATAGAGCGCCCAGCGCCTTCGCTAATGCCCACCTCGGCTGCCTGATCAATTGCTTCCATTGTTCCCTGAGAAAGCAGTTGAGAGCTTTCGCGAGACCAGGTGCCATCGTTAAACACAGACTTAACCGCCGATGGATCAAACACCACGATCTCGTTGCTGTCTGCATCAAGGGGCATGATAACCCCATCATATCCTTTATCGGTCAGGTCTTTTGTGAAAGCATCAGCAGCCGCTCGGCCACCAGCTCTGACCTGGTATTTCTCGTCCAGGGTCGCATAATAAGGATTTTCCAGGCGCGCATACAGCGGCATAATTTGTTCGCGGACGCCATCATCTGGAACCTGGCCTGTACGTTTTTTCTGAGCTTTCTTTTCAGCATATATTTTGGCCAGGATAGGGCTGTCCGTCATATAAATGCCAGTGCCTAACCATCCGCTATCTAATCGGTTTGGGTTGTCGAGATCAAATTCGCTGATATTATCGGCAGTGCCGTGATATATGACATTTGGTGCGCCTTCTTCATCGACTAAGGTTGATGCCCCGAACCAATCTTGAAACGGTTTGCTGGCGGGGATTACTTCGTTGGTTGCCTGGTTTACAAAGCCTTCGGATGCCAGGATATCCTGGTCTTCCATTGCCTGCTTGTCCTGCATTTGGCCAGTGATCCGATACATGTAGCGCTCATAAAAAGCCTGGGGCGACATGTTCATCTTTTCAGAGTTGACCACCACGAAGTCGCGCACGAAATCAGCGTAGGTCGCTGAGACCTTTTCACTGTACTGGCCAGTCTTTTTGACCATATCCAGGATTGTCTTGCGGACGGTGGCGGCCTGGGCGTTGAACTCTTTGTTTGTTTCCATTTTTTCGGCCAAAGTCTTTTGGGCGTCTTGCATCATTTCCTGTTGCTTGCCCTGAAACTCGATAGCCTCTTTTGCGCTCATACTATCCAGGCTTACGCGCAAATGTTCTGTCATCGCATTGCCAGTATTGGTGCCTGCGATCTTTGCGCCGTACACGCTGGTCGGGATAATAATGTCACCGCCTGTTGCCTGCGCCTCAACCAACTGCTCGGAAATGCCTGGTATGACTTGCTCGAGCTGCTCGGGTGTTATGCCCTGTTGCTGCAACACCTCGCCCATTGCTACAGCATCAATGTATAAATTCTCAACAGGAGTGCCGTTTGTTTGCGCGGCCAGGAACTGCTGGTATGCTTCTGGGTTGCGTGATTGCACCTGACTTTGATCGGCAAGGAAACCAAGATCCTGGATAAACTGCTGATCACGTTTTGCTTGGCGAGATGCGCGGACATCAACCGCCAGGTTAAAGCTTGCACCAGGTAACGCCAAGACAGACATACCCTGGCCAACAACACGCATTGTTTCAACTACCGTCTCGGCGATCTGCTCGCGCCCAGCTGGCGTGTTCATCAAATACTCAAACTCACCTTCGGAAAAAGATTTCCCGATTTCGGTGCCAAACAACGTCACTAATTCTTGGGCTACTTCGGTTGCTGTCTCTCCAGCAACAGCTCGGGTATAGTTAAGGCCGAACGCGGCCATTGCCGATCGCGTTCCAGGTCGCGTGAGGTTCGCAGCAACTCGCTGTGTCATTGCTCTAGTGAGGGCCGACTTAACTGGGCTTGCGACCATAGACAGGCCAACAAAGTTAAGTGCTGCGTTGGTCAAACCAACACCTGTGGACACATACTGCGCCGTGCGGCGATCAACACCAGCCTCGATCATCTCCATGTAAGAATGACCAGCCTCTATGCGGAAAGCCTGCTCGGTGTTCTTGGCCATATAGCCAGCGTAGAAGCCTGTGCCGAAGCCAGCTGGCACGGTAACAATTTCTTCAGGAATGGCAACCTGTGGGCCTAATTGGCCAGCAATAGCGACAGCGCCAGCATAGCCAGCGCCTGTGTACAAACCAGTGACAACAGGATCTAACTGGCTGTCGAGCATCTGACCCAGGATGGTTGTTGTGTTACCAATAACACCTAGGCGGCCAGTCTCGCGGTCTAGTTCTTGCAGCTCTTTGAAGCGTATTAAATCTTCGGGTGTGGCAGTACCAATCTGTGCGCGATGGCCAATGTATCCCATCTCGTTTGTGTTGACGCCACGGTTGTAACCAGCAGCAGCATCTTCTGGCAGATCGGAAAAGAAGCGAACCAGGGCTTCAGTGTTAGTTAGATTTGGGAGATCATCCCAGGCAATTGCTGCAAAGTCACGGTCAACTAACTGACGCGCAAGAATTGGGTTATTCCTCGCAAGCTCTGCTGTCCTGGCGCGGCGTGCGCCCCATTCGCGCAAAACCTCTTCTTGATTGCGACCCACAAGATCCTGCGGGATGCCAGTCTCTCTTGAGATCCTTTGCACCTCTGCTTGATTGACTGGGTCAATCGTTGATGCTTCTCTAAGTATAAGATTAAGCTCTGCATCTTGTCTGACGTTTTGCTCTTCTAAGATGCTGTCATAGGGGTTCATTGACGGCGTAGATGACGGGCCTTGGTTATTGCTAGGCGCTAAGTTTATAAGATTGTCATAAGGGTTTGTTTCTCCAGCCATTAGCGCTTTCTCCCACCTTCTACCCATAGAAGGGCAATTTCTTGTGTTGTCGGATATCGGCCACGGCGAACAACCTGGCCTTCGGGATTTAAGATAGCACCGCTATTTGGGTGGTTCCTAAAGGCGTCAATAATTAGAGTAGTTTGCTCGGCTGGAATATTTGACACTAGCAGCTGTTCCGATGCAGAGCCGTCTGCGCCAGGCACAACAACATAGGCGTAAGGCAAAGCGTCATTATCAAGCTCAAACGTGCGAGTGAATGTCGATCCAAAATTGTCATCTTGGTAAACGCGATCTAGCAAGATGTTGTCTAGTATTCTCTGTTTCCGTTCCCGTGAAACTGGGACGTTGCCAAGTTCAATTTGTGCTTCATCAATGCGCGTTCTCCACAGCTCAGTTAATCTAATAAGAGTTTCCTTATCAGCATCACTTTGTGGGTTCACAAGATCTTCAATGTCCGAAGTACCAACGCCAGATAAGTCTGGTGCGTATTGCGCTCGCAGCAATGTTGCGTTCAACATGCCAACGTCAGCCGATGCACCGATAAAATTATTTGGAGCATCTACATCTGGGGGTGTCATCGCGGCTGATAAATACGCTCGGTATGTGGGTTCAGATAGCATCAACCGATAGTCTTCGATGCCACCTTCGCCAGGAATGCGATTGCCATTTGCATCGCGTGGAGCCATCCTGACCAATTCTGGGTTTTGGATCAGCTTTATGCGTGTGTCTGGATCATCGCCTCGGTTTTCGCCTTCGCGAAGTCGTGCCATGTCTCCTGGCTTGATGCGACCAAGTAGCTCTGCCGATATGTCTTGCCATCCGCCAATCCGAGCAAACGCAACATCCTCGGCCTGCGTCAGATCGTTTCGGTATTCTTGCGCTTGAGCTAAGTCTGCCTCTCGATGCATCTGCGTTACTTGTGCAATAGCGATGTCTTGCGCGCCAAGGTCATCCTCAGTGCTTCTGATATGCCTCACCATCTGGTTGAGGTTTGGCAAGCCTGTCTCGGCATCGATAGACACACTAGAAGTAGCAGGCACATACGCACCGTTTCTAAATCCACCAGCAAGATTATCAACACGACTTTGCCAGGCTCTCCCGTACATGTCGCGTTCTTCTTGTGACATTGCCTGGTACCGAGAATTGTTCTCTAAAGTACTTTGGTACCTCGCACGGCGCAAGTCAGCAAACATACCTATATTCAATGTACCATCTGCTCTAGTCGCTTGTCTGACCATCTGCCGCGCCGCACCTGGGCCTTGGTTTACAGCCGCATCCATTACGATCATCCGCGCTTCTGGTTGAATACTGTCCATATTCATTGGGTTCCAGTATTTCTGGCGGTATATTTCAATGGCTTCTGCCTGAGTAAGAGATGCGACTTCTGCATCGGTTAA
>TARA_R110000782_G_scaffold19101_10_pt1 | contig 12518 bp, 11 predicted proteins | sample TARA_R110000782 | Tara Oceans TARA_R110000782 (sample SAMEA4397859) | marine metagenome | biome: Polar Biome; feature: [SRF] surface water layer (ENVO:00010504); material: water (ENVO:00002006), including particulate matter (ENVO:01000060) such as... | depth 5 m
GTGCCGACGATGCCCGCCATGCCGAGGGCGGCCAGCGCGCCCGGGGCGGGCACGACCGTGCCCGAGACGATCAGGCCGGGAGCGCCCTGGGTGTAGCCTGAGATCCAGGCGCCGTCGGGATTGAACGCGTTCTGGACCGAGTGCCACACGGGCTCGTCCTGGCTCGAGGCGACCCACACAGCGTCGACGAACGCCGGGGAGTCCGACTCGGCGACGATCCAATAGGTCGTGCCGGCGGTCAGCACCGGGTTGAGCACCGAGTTGACCGTCTCGAGGATCGGGGTCCAGCCGACCGCGGCCGTCTGGACGTCCCACGACTCGATCACGGTGTCGCCGGGGATGGTCATGCCCCCTGCGGCGTCAGTGCGGACGGAGAGCGTGTACGGGGCGCCGGGGTTGTCGAAATCGTTGCTCATCATCCACACGCCCACGGAGTCGAGCGTGTAGTCCTGGTCGGGCGTGAAGGCGATGGCCACGGACTGATCGACGAACACGTCGAAGCCGTAGTAGCCCAGGAAGCCCGGCTCGGGGGTGCCGGTGTCGAAGATGGTGTCGGCCTGGGCGACGCCGCAGGCGCCGAGGGCGGCGGCCAGGACGAGTGTTCGGGCGGTGGTGCTCTTCATCTCTTTCGTCTCCTGTCTGTGGCCGCGGGCGACCGGTGGTGTGGTGCGGGCCGGGGTCCGGCCCGCGATATGGCCCTTTGTATCGCATCGTGTGCGTCGTTGCAATGAAGTTTCCTTGAAACTCACCAGAAATCTTGTGGCCCCCCCGTTCTTCTGCTATCCTTTCCATGAAAGCGGCCACCCGACCCACCAAAAACCCCCTCCAACCGGGGAAAACGGGCCATCCGACGGTTGGTGCGTCCGTCCGTCCAGCCCCGAGCAATCCTCCGCCAGCCGAGACCCGATGAGCAAGACCAGCCCTCCCGATCCCGTTGGCGTGCAGGTGCCGGGCCCCGTGCCGCGGCCGCTCGAGTCGATCGAGGTCCGCATCACCCAGGCCGGGGACGCCCTGCTCAAGGGCCTGACGGGGGTGCTGGACCGGGTCCCGGGCTCGGACGCCGGGCCGCAGAAACTGGCCGGCCAGCTGGGCGTGGACAAGGTGCTCGCCTCGCGCCTGCTCAAGGCCCTGCGATCCAGCGACCCGATGGCGATGGTGCACCGCACGCCCGGTCCGGAGCCGCTGCGCCGCGTGCTCGCGGCCAGCAAGAAGCTCGGCGTGCCGCCCGAGCTGCTCGCCGACGCCCACGCCGCGGTGGACCGGTTCGAGGAGCTGATCCGCACCGACATCGGCGACCGCAGCGCGCTCGAGGCGATCCTGAGCGCGTGGGTGCCCGAGGCGCGCCGGGAGTTCGAGCTGCGCCGCAAGCAGGCGGCCTACCGGGCGATGAGCCAGCTCAAGGGCGTCGAGGCGGGCGTGTACGCCGAGGCCGCGATCTTCTGGCCCACCGGCGACGGCGTGCACATCGACGTGGTGTGGATCAAGGCCGTGATCGGCCTGCACCGGCTGCGCCCCGGGGTACCGGTGCACTTCACCAGCCAGCGCCGCATCGAGGGCGCCGACGGGCGGCGCCCGCGCAACCTCGCGGGCGACCCGGTCGATTCGGTCCGCGGCGCGGTGGTCGAGGCCTTCTCGAGCGACCCGGTCCCCCGCCTGAAGACGCAGATCGCCGGGGAGACCACGCACTACCTGCTCGACCAGCCGGGCTTCGGCTCCGGGTCGGCGGTGGACCTGGTCACCTGCGAGGTCAACCGCTCGGAGATCCCCCGCTACGTGCCGGTGGCCCGGGGACGCCGTGCCTGGGCGGGCAGCGACATCAACATCCCCGCGCGATCGAGCCAGTTCGACCTGCTCATCCACGAGGACCTCTACCCCGGCGAGCACCCCGAGCTGCGTGTCTACGACACGACGATCCGCGGCCAGGCCGACGTGAACGACCCGACCCGCGACATCGACCAGCTCGACCTGCTCGAATCGGTCAACCCGCTGGGGCTCGGCATCCGGCGCTTCGGTTCCAGCGGCGTGCCGCGGTACCGGGCGCTCATCGCCCACGCCTGCGACACCCTCGGCTACGACGGCGAACGGCTCCGCGGCTACCGGACCGTGTCGGAGTACCCCATCTACGGCAGCCAGTTCGCGATGACGCTGCGGACGACCGAGCCGCCGGGCCCCGCCTGAAGACCAGAAACAGAGTTGTCACGCGAAGGTCTCGAAGTGGTTCGAAGCGTCACCGGCTGCTCTGAATCAGCCTTGCAGAACTCGCCCGAGAGTCACTTGGCTCCGGAGGGAGATGGATACTTGGGCCGGCGGCCGCCGCTTCGCGCTACTTCGAGACCTTCGCGTTGAAACCGCTTGTTGATCAGACGCGGCTTGTGGCGAGATGGTCGTCGAGGAGCTCGCCGATCGGGCGCCATCGGAAGGACGCGAGCAGGTCGTCGAAGCGTCGGGCGCACTTGTCGAGGTTGTTGTAGTGACGGAACCGGTGGCTGCGCTTGAGCCCTTCCATGCGGGGCTGACCGGCGTCGATCTCCCACGGGTGGATGTAGAAGATGTAGGGGTTGCCGCCGGTGAGGATCGACCGGACGCCGCGTTTGAAGACCGGGTAGGGGAAGAGGCGGAAGTAGCCGCCGCCGGCCCACGGAACGCCCTTCTTGCCGACCTTGAGGACCGACACGCAGACCTCGTGGAAGCCGGGCCGGATCTCGACGATCGGCCGGCCCGAGTCCATGCCTGCGAGCTTGCCGTAGCGATCGTGGGCGACGGTCGGGAAGGCGGAGCTGTCGTAGGTCAGGCCGAGATCCCGGAGGATGTCGATGGCCCAGTCGGTGATGGAGAACGACGGGGCGCGGTAGCCGCGGATCTTGGCGCCGGTCAGGTCCTCGACGATCCCGATACCGCGCTGCATGTCCTGGCGGAACTCGTCGTGGCTAAGCGAATAGATCAGGTCGTGGCCGTAGCCGTGGCTGGCGATCTCGTGGCCCGCGTCGGCGATGCGTTTTACCAGCGCCGGGCACTTCTCGGCCACCCAGCCGAGGATGAAGCAGGTGCAGCGGACGCCGTGGGCGTCCATCATGGCCAGCATGCGGTCGGTGTTCGCCTCGACCCGAAGCTCGCGCTCGTCCCAGGTGTCGCGCGCCACGACGGACTTGAGGTTCTCGACCTGGAACCAGTCCTCGACGTCGATGGACATGGCGGCGTTGTCGGTTTCGAATCGCGGCATCAGAGCATCCTGTGGCCGCGTTTGCGGAAGGCCTTGACGTTCTCGGGCTTGGGGAAGGAGAAGTACTTCTTCTCGCTCATGTCCAGCGGCGCGGGCGTGGCCCGGCCGCGCTTCATCTTCAGCAGCACATCCATCATCAGGCGGGCGCCGTCGCGCTTGGTGCCGGTGATGACGCGGTCGAGCGAGTCCTTGGGCTTGAGCGGCCACTCCAGCGTGCCGAGCACGCCGCCGGCGTCGAGCTTCTCGACCATCTCGTGCACGGTGACCACGGCGTGCTTCTCGCCATGGAGGAGCTGCCAGAAGTTGGGCATCATGCCGCGGTAGACCGGCAGCTTGCCGGAGTGGATGTTGATGCAGCCCATCGGGGCGGCGTCGAGGATGCCCTTCCTGAAGATCTCCGGCGCGGCGACCGAGGCGATCACGTCGGGGCCGATCGCCTTGACGCGGTCGATGTACTCCGGGTCGTTGACCGAGCCGCACGGCACGAGTGGCAGGCCCCTGGCCTCGGCGAGCTTGGCGATCGAATCGCCGCGCAGTTTCACGCCCACGTATCTGAAGCAGAGGCGCACGAAGTCGACCGGGCCGTAGAAACGCAGCATGCGCCGGGCGGTCTTCCAGATCGGCTCGTGGAAGGCCTCCTGCACGCTCACGCCGACGATCTCGATCTCGTCTTGCGGGTACTCGTCGAAGAAGACCTCGAAGAACCGGATCACGTAAAGCGGGTCGTCCTCGGTGACAAAGAGCAGTTTGAGTGCGCGGCCCTCGACGGGCTGGATGCCGGTCATGGCCTGCTCTCCGCGTTGGAAGGTTCGTGGGTCTGTCCGATCTCGACCGCCGCTCCCTCCGCGAGCCACTCGGCGAGCTTCTCGCGCCGGGCCGCGGTTTCAGCGCCGGTCGCGTTGGGATCGGCGAGGCGGAGCACCTCGGCGTACTTGGCGGCGCACACCTGACGGGTGTACCCGGCCTCGAAGACGCGCCGGGCGTTGGAGCCGAGCCGCGCGGTGCGGGCGGGGTCGTGGATCAGTGCGCGGAGCTTGGCCGCCAGACCGTCCGAGTCGCCGAGCGCGCTCCAGATGCCGCAGTCGTTGTGCTCGACCACCCGGCGCAGCTCCGACCAGTCCTCGCTGAGCGCCACGATCGCCTTGCCGACGGCCAGTGAGGTATAGAGCTTGCTGGGAAAGCTGATGCCCTCGATGCCCTTGGCGATCGAGACCAGCGACGCGTCGCAGGCGTTGAGCGAGTCGGGAAGTTTCTCGAAGGGCTGGTACGGCAGGATGAGCACGTTGGAGAGCCCGCGCTTCTCGACCTGCTCCTCGATCCACTTCTTCTTGCCGCCGCCGCCGATGAGCACGAGCTTGAACGGCTCGTCCATCAGCTTCTCGGCCGCGTCGAGGACCGTCTCGAACTCGTAGTAGAGCCCCATGTTGCCCGAATAGAGCAGGACGAAATCGTCCACCAGACCGTGCTCGACCGCGACCGGCGAATCCGCCTTGTTCTTGGGCCTGAGATCCTCGCCGTCGGCCCAGTTGGGGATCACGTGGACGTGCGCGGGGTCGATCGGGTAGCTCTTGCACACCAGGTCCTTGGCGGCCGAGCAGAGCACGATGGCCTCCTTGGACCGCCGGTACTTGAACCGGTTGAGCGTCAGCCACGCCCGCTCGATCAGCGAGCCCTTCTTGAACGTGCCGACCCAGATGCCAAGCTGGGGGTATGCGTCGTGCAGCAGCGTCACGTAGCGGTGGCGGCGGAAGAGCGAGACGAACGCGCCGATCGCCCCGAGGAACGGCGGGTTGGTGGTGTAGAGGTAGACCGTGTCGCGGCGGCTGGTCAGCAGCACACGCAGGATCATCGGCACGACGAAGGTCAGGTAGTTGATCGCGCGGCCGGGCAGGAAGTTCTTGTCGAACCGCGCCACCTTGAGCCGCCGGATCGTCACGCCGTCGGCCTGCTCGAACAGCGGGCAGTCCTGCCAGGACTCCGGCGGCCCGTAGGACGGACGCCCCGTGAGCACCTCGACCTCGAAGCCCAGGTCGGCCAGCTCGACCGCCAGCTCGTGCAGGAGGTGGCCGGTCGAGGCGACGTCCGGGACGTAGTACTGATTCAGGATGACCACGCGGGGCTTGCGCACCGGCGTCGGTCGTGCGGGTTGGTCGTTTGGAACAGTCACGGCACGCACCCGCCCATCACGCCACGGGGCTCGTCACGCGGGCCGGCGCGGTCCCGTAGGTCTCGGCGAGCCGCTCGCCGAGCCACCCCACGAGGGCGGCCTTCTCGCGCCGCAGGAAATCCATGTCCACGCGTTCCGGCCGATCCTTGATCCCCTCGAGGCCCAGCCGCTTGAGCAGGAAGGCCCTCGGAGATCGCGTGAACAACATGGCCGGGTTGCCGTACGAGACCGTGGCGACGCACGCGTGGACGCGGTTGGAGATCGTCAGTTGGCTGTTGGCGTAGATGCTCAGGTACGAGTGCGGGATGTCTCCCACGTAGGTGTTGGGCGAGCGGTAGCTCTTGAGCATCAGGAAAGGGTTGTAGCGGTGGTCGGTGCGGATGACCAGCTTGCCGTCGATCCGCTCCGGGCCGGGCTTGCGGAACAGCATCGCGTCCAGGAAGGGGTACGCCCGCTTCCGGTACGACCACTCGGTCCGCGATTTCGGCTGGCGGACGCACCACGCGCGGCCTTCGAACTCGAAGGTGCGGTCGACCCGCCCCGTGAAGGCGTCGCTCGGTGCGATCACCGGTTCGGGGATCTGGTCGAAGTTGACCACCATGTACGGGTCCAGATCGCTGGAGACCTTGGGGAACAGGTCGGAAACGAACGTGGCCACGTCCACGCCGTCGAAGGCGTGGGTCGCGAGGTCGCCGAGGGCCTCGTAGGTCTCGGTGTCGCGGGTCGTGAAGATGTGGGGCGGGCACTCGGCCATCAGCCGGCGCGAGAGCGCGATCGTGTCCTTGTCGTACTGCATCATGCCCGCCGCCAGCACGATGATCTTGGCGCCCTTGCGGTGCTGGGCCCGCAGCATCTGGCCGGTGATCCCCTCCATCTCGGGGCGGACGTACGGCCCCAGGACGACCACCGCGTCGAGGTCGAGGTGCTTGACGTAATCGAGCGCGTTGGGCGGGTTGCCCTTGCGGACGTTCCAGTAGCCAGGCTGATCGCCGATCAGGAAGACGTGCGCACCGGGGAAGGCCCGCTCGAGCACGTACTGGGCGCCGAGCTGAAAAAACGCGTTCCCGACGTTCGTCGACCAGTATCCCGCGAGCACCCCGATCCGGGGTCCGGGCGTATCATTCATGGCGCTGGGTTCTGGCGTGTGCTGCAAAGCATCTCTCGCGGGGGGTTCAATCCCGATTGTCGGTCGATCAGCCGCCCCGGGACAGCACGATTCCTTGTGCCGGGGCGGGGAAAGGTCGATAGTACACCCCGTCAAGTACCTGACTCGGCCCCACACAGTTCTCGGACGCTCGGATGATCGACCAAACAAGACCTTCATCCGAACCAGCCCCAGCGAGCACCGGGGCGCCCGGCCCGGGCGTGGTGGCCGAGCCCCCGCGCAAGAGCCCCTGGTCCGCCCGCCACAACGCAGTCCGCGTCCTCTGGGCCCTCTGCTTTGCCACCCTCTGGAAGATCGTCCCCTCCGACGGCATGCGGGCCGGGTTGCTCCGCCGATTCGGGGCCAGTGTCGGCCGCGGCGTGAAGATCCACCGCGACGTCCACATCGAGATCCCCTGGCACCTGTCCATCGGGGCGGGAACCGTCGTCTGCCGCGGGGCGATTCTTTATTGCCTCGGGCGGGTGACCATCGGCGAACGGTGCCTGATTGGGCCGTTCGTCCATCTGTGCGCCGGCACCCACGACTACACCGATCCGGCGTTCACCTTGCTCCGCGAGCCGATCACCGTCGGCGACGCCTGCGTGCTGATGTCCGACGCGTTCGTGGCGCCCGGCGTCACTCTGGCCGACGGCACCGTGCTGCGCCCCCGCTGCGGCGCGTTCCGTGATACCCAGCCGCACACGGCCTACGCCGGGAATCCGGGCAAGCCCGTGGACGGGGCCCCCGCATGAGTGCGGCCGTCGCCATCGCGTGCCCGGCCGATCCGACCGTCCTGACCGCGGCCGACCCCGGTCGCGATCGCTCGCGTCTCTCCGCGGCGATGTGGAACTTCCCGGGACAGGCCCTCTTCCGCCTCAGCCCCAAGCCGCTCTACAAACTCCGCGTCCGCCTGCTCAACCTGTTCGGTGCCCGCATCGACCCGACCGTGCGCATCCGCCCGGACGTGACCATCGACCGGCCGTGGAACCTGAGCATGGGGCGCAAGAGTTCGCTCGGCGACGGCGTCGTGGTGTGGGCCCACGCCCCGGTGACCATCGGAGCGCGGTGCACGATCAGCCAGTACTGCCGCCTGGCCGCGTTCCGCGAATCGCCCGAACACCCGGCCGCCCCCACCACCGCCGCACCGCTGACCATCGGTGACGACGTCTGGATCGCGGCCGAGTCGTACGTCGCGGGCGGGCAATCAATCCCCGACGGCGTGCTCGTCGGCGCCCGCTCGGTCATCGATGCCCCGCTCGAGCCATGGACCATCTGCTCCGGCGAGCCGGCCGTCTCGCGCCGCCCACGCCCGTTCAAGGGGCGCAACCCGTGACCGCCCACCAGAAAACCGCGCCGCACGCGACCACCAGCCCGCACTCGGCCCGCAATCGCGCCGCCCGCGTGCTGTGGGGCCTGGTGCAGGCGACGCTGTTCCGCTGGTCGCCGCGCCCGCTGCACGCCTGGCGCAACGGCCTGCTCCGCGCCTTCGGCGCCGATCTGCACCACTCCGCCCGGGTCTATCCCCGCGCGAAGGTCTGGGGCCCCTGGAACCTGACGATGGGCGCCCACGCGACCATCGCGGACGACGTCGATGTCTACTGCGTCGAACGCATCACGCTGGGCGAGCGGGCGATCGTCAGCCAGTACAGCTACCTTTGCGGCGCGACGCACGATTTCACCAGACGGGACCGGCCGCTGACCCCCATGCCCATCACGATCGGTCCGGGCGTGTGGATCGCCGCGGACGTGTTCGTCGGCCCGGGCGTGACCATCGGGGAGGAAACGGTCGTCGGCGCCCGATCGAGCGTCTTCGGTGATCTGCCGGCGTGGAAAGTCTGCGTCGGTTCGCCCGCCAAGCCCGCCCGGGACCGCGTGCTGGACGGCCAAGTGCCGACGGAGCCGCGCCGGCCAGACCCCAACAAAGAACACCCGGACGCCGGGGGCCACGGATGACGATCTCGATCTTCATCCAGACGCTCAACGAGGCCGAGAACCTTCCCGGCCTGCTCGAATCGCTCGGCGGCTTCGACGACATCGTGGTGCTCGATTCGCTGTCCAACGACCAAACGCGGGCCGTCGCCGAGGCCGGCGGCTGCCGCTGGTTCGAGCGTGCTTACGACGGCCGCGGCCCGCACCAGAACTGGGCGATGGAGCACATCGACTTCAAGCACCGCTGGGTGTTCTATCTCGACGCCGACGAGCGCATGACGCCCGAACTCAAGCGCGAGATCGAGGCGATCGCCGCGCGTTGGGAATCCGGCGAGTTGACCCGTGAGAACGCACCGGTCGCCTACTACTGCGGGCGCAAGAACTACTTCCGGGGTCGCTGGCTCAAGCACGCCATGCCGCCGGGCAACATCATGCGGTTCTTCCAGCCGCCGCACATCCGCTTCGAACGCCTCGCCAACCCCGTGCCCGCCGTGGACGGCAAGGTCGGATACCTCAAAGAGCACTTCCTGCACTACAACTTCAGCAAGGGCCTGCGCGAGTGGATCGAACGCCACAACCGCTACTCGAGCTACGAAGCGGTCGAGACCGTCAAGGCGCTCGACAACCACCCGGTGAGAATCGCGAACGTGTTCTCGCCCGACCGCAACACCCGGCGGCTGGAGCTGAAGAACATCTCGTTCCGCCTGCCGCTGCGCCCGTTCATCAAGTTCGCGTACATGTACATCCTCGGCCGCGGTTTCCTCGACGGCCGCGCCGGCCTGACCTATTGCACATTGCAGGCCATCTACGAGTACTTCATCGTCCTCAAAGTCCGCGAGATCCGGCAGCCTGATCTGAGCAGGCTTGACCGGGGCGTGGGCCCCAACAGATCGGAAAAGCACGCATGAAGATCCTCCATTCGATCGCCCAGATAGATTTTCGCTCCGGCGGACCCGTGCGTGCGGTGCTCGACCTGTCGGAGGCGTTGGCCGACAAGGGCCACACCGTCGAAGTGATCGTCAAGCACGGCCCCGACACGCCCGAGTCGTGGAAGCGCCCCGGGTCGCCGACCAGGGTGACGGCCCTCGGTCGCCCGCAGATCGGCGGAGCGTGGTTCAGGGGCGCAACTCTGGAGCGGATCCGTGAGGCGGTGGCCGGCGCCGACGTGGTCCACCTCCACGGGATCTGGACCCCCCAGAACACCCAGTTCGCCCGGATCGCGCGCGAGATGAACAAGCCGTACGTGGTCTCGTGCCGCGGCATGCTCGACGATTGGTGCATGGCGCAACGCAAACCCAAGAAGCTGTTCTATCTGCGGTTCCTCGGCGGCTCCGCGATGCTCAACAACGCCGCGTTGATCCATTGCACCGCGGAGGGTGAGCTGCGTCAATCCGAGAAGTGGTTCCCGGGATCAACGGGGCGCATCATCCCCAACCTGCTCAGTCTCGATCCGTACCGAAACCCGCCCGGCCGCGAACTGGCGTCCGCCAGGTTCCCTCAACTCGATCGGCAGGAACCGTCGCTTTTGTTCCTTTCGAGGCTCCACTACAAGAAGGGTGTCGAGCACCTGATCGACGCGGCACGGATCCTCCGGGACCGGGGCACGCCCCATCAGGTACTCATCGCCGGCAAGGGGGACGACGCGTACGAACGAAAGCTCCGCGAGCAGACCACCCGTCTGGGGCTCGACGGGCTCGTGTCGTTTCTCGGTATGGTGATCGGTGACGAGAAGGTTTCGCTGTATGGTGCGGCAGATATGTTCGTGCTTCCCACCAGCCAAGAGAACTTCGGGTTCGTCTTCTTCGAGGCCCTCGCCGCCGGGTGCCCGGTGCTCACCACCCGAGGCGTGGACACCTGGCCCGAGCTGCAGGAGGCGGGGTCGCTGATCATCGAGCAGGACGCAGACGCCATCGCGGATGCGGTGATCGGTGTCACCCGCAGCCGGGCCGAACGGGACGCGCTGGGTCAACGCGGCCGGGCCTGGGTCTTCGAGCACATGAACCCCGCGCGGATCGTTGAGTCGTTCGAGCGCTTCTACGAAGAAGCCGCCGCGGGCTGAATCGCCCCTCACCCCCACGCGTCCGCGATCAAGGCCTCACCATGCGTGTGCTCCACTACAAACCGACGATGCGGGCCGAGGAGGGCGGCGTGGTCAAGGCGGTCTTTGACCTCTGTCTGCTCACCGCGTCCGAGCGGGTGGGCGTGGGTCTGGCGACCTACCACACCGACCTGGTGCGCAGCAACCTGCCCGACGGTTGCGAAGCCCGCCTGACCCTGCACGGGGTGGACCTGCCGCACGCGGCGACCCGTCTGCTCTCCCGGGCCGACCTCGTGGCGATGCGGGAGGTGATCGCCCGCTATGACCTCGTTCACCTGCACACGATCTGGACACCGTCGAACACCCAGATCACACGGATCTGCCGCTCGCTCGGCATCCCCTATGTCGTCACCGTGCACGGCATGCTCGACGACTGGTGCATGACGCAGAGCCGGCTCAAGAAACGGATCTACCTCGCCACCTGGGGACGGGGACTGATCCCCGGCGCGGCCCGGGTTCACGCCACGTCGGAGGCCGAAAGAGAACAGATCGGACGTCACGCAAGCCGGGGGGACTGTGTCTCCATCCCGCTGCCCGTGAATCTCGACGCGTACGCCCGGCTCCCCGGCGCCGCCGCCGCGTTCGACCGCTTCGCCGCGCTCCGCAGCGACAGGCCGATCGTGCTCTTTCTCTCGCGCATCCACCACAAGAAGGGCCTGGAGCGGCTCATCCGGGCTTCCGCGATTCTCCACGGAAGAGGCGTCGATCACCAGCTCGCCATCGCCGGAACAGGCGAACGACGCTATGTCGACTCGGTGCGAGAGCTGGCGACGAGCCAGGGTGTGGCGGATTCCACGGCCTTCCTCGGATTCGTGGACGGACCGGAGAAGATCGCCCTGTTCCAGGCCGCCTCCGTTTTCGCCCTGCCCACCAGCCAGGAGAACTTCGGGTTCGTTTTCTTCGAGTCGCTGGCGGCCGGGACGCCCGTGGTCACCACGCGCGGCGCGGATACATGGGGCGAGATCCTCCGTTCGGGCGGGGGCTCGATCGTCGACAACACGCCCGACGCCTTCGCGGACGCGATCGGGCCGCTGCTGGGTGCGCCCGACCACGCCCGCGAGATGGGGGAGCGGGCCCGCGCGTGGGCGCTCGACCGGTTCGACCAGGAGAAGATCATCGCGGCGTACGAACAGATGTACGCCGCGTGCCTGGAGGGCATCCGGTGAGCCGGGCCGCGCACGCCCTGCGACTGGTTTCCAATCGCGCCACAAGGCGGATCGCGATCCGTTACGGGGCAGTCCTGCCGATGTTTCCCGTGCTCGGGTTTCCCAAGTCCGGGGGGACCTGGCTGAGCAGGATGCTCGCGCTGACCCTCGACCTGCCGTTCGCACAGATCCCGACGCTCCCGGTCGCGATGCCATCGGTCGTGCAGGGCCACTGGAGACCCCACCCCGCGCTCCGCAACGCGACCGTCATCACCCGTGACGGTCGCGACGTGATGGTCTCGTTCTATTTCTACTGCAAGCTCCAGTACGAGTCCGGACCGGCACCGCGGGTGCGACGGATGATCGAGCGGCTCTACGGCCGCAGTCCCGACCTGGAAGACGCGCGAAGCAACCTGCCCGACTTCATCGGGGAGATGTTCGACCGCCCGATCGGATCCTCGCTGAACTGGTCCCGTTACTGCGCCGAATGGGCCGGGCAGCCCGCCGTCGCGCGGGTGCGATACGAGCGTCTCATCGCCAGCCCGACCGATGAGCTGGAAAGAATCGCCCGATTCCACGGCAGAATGGCGGACCCCCAACGCGTCCGCCTGGCGGTGGAGATCAACTCGATGGCCCGGCTGACGGGGCGCAAGCCGGGGGATGAGGACCGAGGATCGATCGTGCGAAAGGGAGTCTCGGGCGACTGGGCCGAGCACTTCAGCGACGAGGCCCGTGAGTTGTTCGCGGACCTGGCTGGTGCCACGCTGGTCGAACTCGGCTACGAACGCTCCGCCGCATGGCGGACGTGGCCCGCC
>TARA_R110000782_G_scaffold85914_1_pt1 | contig 12484 bp, 8 predicted proteins | sample TARA_R110000782 | Tara Oceans TARA_R110000782 (sample SAMEA4397859) | marine metagenome | biome: Polar Biome; feature: [SRF] surface water layer (ENVO:00010504); material: water (ENVO:00002006), including particulate matter (ENVO:01000060) such as... | depth 5 m
TTTTAAACCTTTCAAAACTAATCTTTAAAACGTTAAGTTAACCAAATCAGCCTAAACTGCGTTAGATAACTTATTAAAACCGCCTCTTCGACTTGTCCCGAAGAAGTGGAGCGCATTCTAGAGATTTCTCGCTTCACGTCAACAGCTAAATGAAATTAAATGGCAGAAACATGACTGTTCGCTTTAAAATTGAACAATGCGCTGATAAATCAAACTTATTCTATGTACTTACTCGCTTGATTTAACGCATCAAGCTTAATAATCTCTGAAAGTTTCACTTCATGTGGCTCATTAGTATAGCGGCTATCAACTAATATTCTAGTTTTAATGCCAGCATTACTTGCCGCTTGCATATCTGATGGCTTATCACCAATAAAAATACTTTCAGCGAGGTTAATAGAAAACTCTTGTTGCGCTTGCATGATCATACCTGGCTCAGGCTTTCGACAATTGCACGGCATAACAAATTCATTTATTCCTTTCGAAGGATGGTGAGGACAATAATACACTTTAGCGATAGTTATTCCCTGCTCAGCAAATACATTAGCCATCCAGGTCGATAATGCCTCGAAGGTTGCTTTGTCGTAATAGCCCCTAGCAATACCCGCTTGGTTAGTGATGACAAAAATTTGATAACCTTTAGATGCGGCTAATCGACATAAATCAAAAATACCGGTAACAAATTCGAAATCTTCAATTCTGTGAACGTAGCCATGGTCAACATTAATAATGCCATCTCTATCTAAAAATAGTGCTTTATTCATTTAACTCTTCTTAGTTCTCGTATCTAGGTATTTATATATAAACAAAAGACGAGATAATCTCGCCTTTTGATGCATTTACTATAAGCATGCTCAAACTTACATACAAAGACCACCATCAATTTCTACTACTCGGCCAGTGAAAAATTCATTTTCAAAAATATAGTTAACGGTATGAGCTATTTCATCCGCTTCACCTAAACGCCCAACCGGCTTCATACTTTCTAAACGTTGACGCATTTCAGGTTTCATGGCATCAGTCATTGCCGTGCGAATAACACCGGGTGCTATAGCACCTACACGAATACCGTGACGACCAAGTTCTCTTGCCCATGTTACTGTCATTGCAACTACACCCGCTTTTGATGCAGCATAATTTGTTTGTCCCATATTACCGCCACGGGCAATTGATGACATATTAATAATAACGCCTTTACGCTTGCCTTCAATCATGTGCACAGCAGCTTCTCGACCACACAAAAATACACCGGTTAAATTGACATCAATGACTGACTGAAATTGATCCAATGACATTTTTTTACTGACAACACCGTCTTTTGCTTTAACAAACATACCATCACGCAAAATACCGGCATTATTGATCAAGCCATCGATACCTGAGAAATCGTCATTAATTTTTGTAAACGTTGCTTCTACTTCACTTTCATTGGTTACATTCGCTAAGTAGTACTTTGCTTGCGAACCTGCTGCTTCAATTAAAGCAACCGTTGCTTGTAGCTGTTCTTCATTGACATCAATCAAGGCTAATTTAGCACCTGACTTTGCGAGGTTTAATGCCATTGCGCGGCCTAAACCTTGACCACCACCAGTAACAACAATCGTTTTATCATTCAAATTCATTTTCTTTCCTTTAATTTTCAATTTTTATGGCGCAATTCAGTTAAGCCGAAATTGCGCTTATGTGTCTATTATGAGGTAAATGGTGTGAAGAACCAATCCACTCTATTTTCTGGAACGCTGTTTATATTTTCATAGCGCCAATTAGGTGTTTTATCTTTATCAACCAGTAACGCACGAACACCTTCTGAGAATTCAGGATATTGACAACAGCGTAAGCTCAAGTTCAATTCACTGGCAAAACATTCCGCTAGCGTAAAATCTTTACTCGACTTTAATTGCTGATAAATCAGTGCTGCAGATAAAGGACTACCATTTTTTAATTTCTTTTGTGCACTTTGTAGCCACTGATCATCAAATTCTTCATTGATTATAGCGTGATGAATATCAGCACAATTATCATAAGAGGATAATGCTGATATAAGCGCTTCGTTGTTTTTAACGTTTGAAACAATTTCAGTTTTACAGTTTGCAGAATACTCAGTTAACACTTCGGATAGTAAAGCAGCATTCTCTGCTTTATTTTGCCAAGGCACTGTTATCAAACGATCTAGGATGGCTTGTTCGTCAACGCTGTTCACTATCACGTCAGCCAAACCTATGTATTGGGCATCAGCGGCATTAAAAATAGCCCCCGTTAACCCCAAAAATAAACCAATATTAGACGGCGTTTTATTAAGAAACCAACTAGCACCAACATCTGGATATAAACCAATGGTAATTTCCGGCATAGCTAATAAGGTTTTTTCAGTGACTACTCGATGACTGGCACCAGAGAATAAGCCAATTCCTCCACCAATAACATAACCATCACCCCAGACCATAACGGGTTTGCTGTATTCATGAATAAATTGGTCTAAATAATATTCTTTAGTAAAAAATTCGTAGGCTAAACTCTCACGGACGGTTGTTTCATCTAGTACGACAAATTCTTCATTTGGCTGTACCGTTTTACGTTGCTCTGTTAACGCATGATATAAACTGACAACATCGCCACCAGCACAAAATGCTTTATCACCAGCGCCTTGCAATATCACCATAACGACATCGTCGTCATCTTGCCAAAGTGTTAATTGCGTGATTAATAACGTCATCATTTCTAAACTTAATGCATTTAGAGACTTTGGCGAATTTAATTCAGCTATCGCTATTTTTTTATCATTGTTAGTAATTAACTCTTTAAATAATACAACAGACATAGTTCACGCTCTTATTAGGTAATGTTTATATGATTACTTGCTTTCGTTTTTATAACCGCTCTTATCGTAACTTTAATGACAACTTTTATGACCATCTTTATAACATCAGATTGATCACATTGCTTTAAGCTAAGCTTGCGTCAATTTCAACAACCGTTCTGCCGGTTACTGTGCCATTAACATAGGCGTCGAATGCATTCGGCAAATCAGAAAATTTGATTGTCGTTGGTGCAATAAGCGCTAACTGACTAGGTTTTAAATCACTCGCTAAACGTTTCCAGCCTTGAGTTCTAACCGACAATGGCATTTCAACCGAGTTAATTCCTAATAAGCTAACACCACGTAAAATGAATGGCATCACTGTCGATTCAAGTTTGAAACCGCCAGCAAGGCCAATCGAAGCAATATTGCCCCACACATTTGTTGTTCGTGTTAACCAAGCTAAGGTATCACCACCAACGTTATCAACTGCCCCGCCCCATTGTGCATTTTCTAGCGGTTTAGTGCCCATTTCAATATCATTGCGATTGATAAGCCTATTTGCGCCCAGCGCTTTTAAGTAAGGTTCTTGTTCAGTTTTCCCCGTATAGGCAATCACTTCATAACCAATATTGGATAGCATATTGATAGCAAAGCTACCAACACCGCCTGTTGCACCAGTCACAACAATAGGACCACGTTCAGGAATTTGGCCGTTATCTTCCATACGCTGTATCGCTAGCGCGGCAGTATAACCCGCCGTACCTAACGCCATCACATCACGTAAACTCATACCGTCAGGTAAATTAACCACAGAATCAGCTTTGACATGGGCGTATTCACTATAGCCACCATCATAAAGCTCAGAGAGTTGCGCACCACAAACGAGGACTTTATCACCAGTATTAAAGCGCGCATCTTCTGAGCTAACCACAACACCTGATAAATCAATACCGCCCACTAGGGGATAAGTTCGTAAAATGCGTCCTTTACCTGTTGCTGCCAGTGCATCTTTATAATTAATGTCTGAATAAGCAACTTTTATCACGACTTCGCCAGCGGTCAAATCATCAAGGCTAATTTGCTCAAAGCCACTGGTAATTGTTTTGTCATTTTTATGAATACGAAAAGCAGTAAATTTTTCGGGAACTGACGGCATAATACAATCCTTTATTACTTATGTAGTGACTAAGAGTAGTGACTAAATGTAGTAGCTAGATACAGTAGCTAGATACAGTAGCTAAATATAGTTGTGAAATAACCTGAACTTTTAATACGTAAACTGAACCGATTGCTAATACTATTTTCAGTATTTCTAGAGCAAAGCCATACTTAGCGGTTCAACTCTAGAAATGACTACATTCATTAGTGATTATAATTAAACAGCCCTTCCGGCATGCTCATTAAACTTTTGCTTCCCGCTTCAATGGCAAGAATATGACCATCAATTCTTGGCAATAACCTTTCCATAAAAAATTCACCAACATATAGCTTGGCTTGGTAGAAATCATCATCATTTTGATCTAATGATTTTTCTGCCATTAACGCCCACATGTAGGCATAACTAACTAAGCCAAAAGCCGCTAAATAGTCAGTTGCTGAGGCGCCAACCATACTTTTATCATGAGCTTGTTCAGTGATGATCAACTCAGTAACCGTGCTAAGCTTCTTTAAAGCGTTAGCTAAAGGCTTAACAAAATTATCTAAAGCTTGTTGCTGGGTATTTTTTTCAATGAAGGTGTTGATCTCTGCAACATAAACATCAAGAAACTTAGCTTTATTCGCTGCAACTTTTCGTCCTAATAAATCAAGTGCTTGAATACCATTAGTGCCTTCATAAATTTGCGCAATACGTACATCACGCACTAATTGTTCTTGACCCCATTCACGCACATAGCCGTGACCACCAAAGACCATTTGACCAAGATTACAGCTTTCATAAGCCATGTCAGTCATAAATGCTTTTGCCACTGGCGTTAACAAAGCCACTAACTGCTCAGCTTGTTTTTTTTGGGCTTCATCAGCAGAAAACTTAACAATATCGAGCTGTTTAGCTACATAAGTAGAAAAACAACGGCCGCCTTCGTTAAAAGCACGCATGGTTAACAGCATTTTTCGTACATCAGGATGCACAATAAGTGAATCGGCTTTTTTATCCGCTGATTTTACACCATTAGCACTGCGGCCTTGAATACGTTCAATGGCGTATTCTGCCGCTTGCTGATAAGAGGTTTCTGCTGCACCAACGCCTTGAATGCCCATGCCTAAACGTTCATAGTTCATCATGGTGAACATGTAGTTTAGGCCTTTGTTTTCTTCACCAACTAAAAAGCCTTTAGCGCCATCAAAGTTCATCACACAAGTAGCCGAGCCTTTAATACCCATTTTGTGTTCGATTGAACCACAAGTAACGGTATTTCTAGCGCCTAAGCTGCCATCATCGTTTAATAAAAATTTCGGCACTACAAACATAGAAATACCACGAGGACCTTCTGGCGCGCCCGGTATTTTAGCGAGTACTAAATGAATAATATTCTCAGTTAAATCTTGCTCACCGCCAGTAATAAATATTTTAGTGCCAGATAAAGCAAAACTACCATCAGCTTGCGCTTCTGCTTTTGCCGTCATGATGCCTAAATCACTACCCGCATGAGGTTCAGTTAAGCACATGGTGCCGGCCCACTGACCTGAATACATATTTTCCAGGTAAGTTTGTTTCATTTCGGTTGAAGCATGTGCCGACAGCGCTAAACTAGCGCCAGCAGTTAACATAGGGTACAGCGCAAATGAAATAGAAGCCGATTGTGTCATTTCTTCAACAAACGATTGCAACATTTTTGGCATACCCATGCCGCCATGCTCGGGATCGCCACTTAATGAGCCCCAACCACCTTCACAATACAGTTGATATGCTTTAGCAAAACCATCGGGTGTTGTTACATCGCCGTTAGACCATGTCGCACCTTGTTCATCACTATTACGATTTAAAGGTGCAATAACTTCAGAGGTTAACTTAGCCCCTTCTGACAAAATGGCATCGGCGGTGTCTTTATCAATCAGCTCTGCCACAGCAGGCATGGTTGCCCATAACTGCTCGGCTTTGAAAACTTCATGTAACAAAAATTGCATATCACGCATCGGCGCTTGATAATTACTCATTATTCGTACTCACCTTTTACTTAAATATTTATATCGACTAACAAAAATACAGCGATTACATGTTGCGACGATACTGGCCGCCAGCTTCAAACAATGAACTCACAATTTGACCTAATGAACAAACTTTACAAGCGTCCATCATTAACTCAAAAATGTTTTCATGTTTAATTGCTGCGGTTTGTAAACGCTTAAGTAATACTTCTACTTCTGCTTCATTAGCTTTATTTAAACTGGCTAACATCTCAATTTGATAAGTTTTTTCTTCTTCTGTGGCGCGGATAACTTCTTCAGGTACAACGGTTGGCGAGCCCGTTGAGCTTAAGAAAGTATTTACCCCAATAATTGGGAATTCACCTGAATGTTTTAAGTGCTCGTAATGCATACTTTCTTCTTGAATTTTGCCACGTTGGTACATAGTTTCCATCGCACCAAGTACACCGCCACGTTCGTTAATACGATCAAATTCAGTTAACACCGCTTCTTCAACTAAGTCGGTTAACTCTTCAATAATGAAAGCACCTTGAATTGGGTTTTCATTTTTCGACAAACCTAATTCACGGTTAATAATTAATTGAATCGCCATCGCACGTCGAACACTGTCTTCAGTTGGCGTGGTAATCGCTTCGTCATAAGCATTAGTATGCAAAGAGTTACAGTTATCATTTATCGCGTAAAGCGCTTGTAGTGTCGTGCGAATATCATTGAAATCAATTTCTTGTGCATGCAATGAACGACCTGATGTTTGAATGTGGTACTTCAACATTTGTGCACGCGCATTGGCACCGTACTTATTCTTCATTGCTTTTGACCAAATACGACGAGCCACTCGACCAATTACTGCGTACTCAGGGTCAATACCATTTGAGAAGAAAAACGATAAGTTAGGACCAAACTCGTTAATATCCATGCCACGGCTTAAGTAATATTCTACAAAAGTAAAACCGTTCGCTAAAGTTAATGCCAACTGAGTAATTGGGTTAGCGCCGGCTTCAGCAATATGATAACCAGAAATAGACACTGAGTAGAAGTTACGCACGCCTTTGTCGATGAAATACTCTTGTACATCACCCATTAAGCGCAAGGCAAATTCAGTGGAGAAAATACAAGTATTTTGCGCTTGATCTTCTTTTAAGATATCCGCTTGAACTGTGCCACGTACTAAGGTTAAAGTTTTTGCTTTTATCGCTTGATAAACTTCTGGCGGCAATACTTGATCGCCAGTAACACCAATAAGCATTAAGCCTAAACCGTCATTACCTTCAGGTAATTCACCTTGATAACTTGGGCGTGCACAGCCTTTCTTTTTATAAATTTTAGCAATAGTGGCGTTAACTTCTTTTTCTAAGCCATTTTCGACAATAAAGCGTTCACATTGTTGATCAATCGCGGCATTTAAGAAGAAACCCAATAACATCGGCGCCGGACCATTAATGGTCATTGAAACTGAGGTCATAGCATGCGCTAAATCAAAACCCGAGTAGAGTTTCTTCGCATCATCTAAACAACAAATAGACACACCAGCATTACCTATTTTTCCATAAATATCAGGACGAATAGCAGGATCATTACCGTATAAGGTTACAGAGTCGAACGCTGTTGATAAGCGTTTAGCTGGCATACCTTTCGAAACATAATGAAAACGACGGTTTGTACGTTCCGGGCCACCTTCACCCGCGAACATACGTGTTGGGTCTTCACCTTCACGCTTGAATGGGAATAAACCGGCAGTATAAGGAAATTCACCTGGTACATTTTCTTGCAAGTTCCACTTAAGAATGTCACCCCAACCTTGGTACTTAGGCATACTTATTTTTGGAATAGCGCTACCAGACAACGACGTTGAATGCGTTTGGATAGCAAGTTCTTTATCACGTACTTTAAATTTAAATTCAGGGTCTTTATAACGTTGAACTTTAGTGGCCCATTGCTCAAGTAGTAATTTGTTTTTAGGATCTAAGTCTAACTCGACATGGGTATATAATGCTTCAAGTTGAGCAACTAAACCTGAAGACACCTCGGTATCGGTTTCTTTTGCTGTTTCAATGGCTTGATGAATACCATAAAGTTTTTGTGCAACGGTTGTTTGCTTTTCAACCCAAGCATCGTACCCACGGTTACTTTCTGATATTTCAGATAAGTAACGAATACGGTTACCCGGTATCACACTACTCTTGTTTGCTAGTGTGCCTTCAGTAGATAACAGATCTCCAACCGTTAAGCCTGATTTAGTATTTAGCTCAGTGATCACCGCATTATAAAGTTCAGTCATACCACGGTCATTAAATTGTGACGCGATAGTGCCATATACAGGTACTTCATCATCACCGGCTTCAAACATGCCACGGTTACGTTTATATTGTTTTTTCACATCACGTAAAGCATCCAATGCGCCACGCTTATCAAATTTATTCAACGCGATAATGTCAGCAAAATCTAACATATCGATTTTTTCTAACTGTGTTGCTGCGCCGTATTCTGGTGTCATAACGTATAACGACACATCTGAATGCTCTTCAATTTCAGTATCTGACTGGCCAATACCTGAGGTTTCTAAAATAATTAAATCAAAGTCAGTCGCTTTTAAGATATCTAGGGTGTCATGCACATAAACTGACAAAGCTAAATTTGATTGACGCGTTGCTAACGAGCGCATATATACACGGTCGTTATTTACTGCATTCATACGAATACGGTCACCTAGCAAGGCACCACCAGTTTTACGTTTTGACGGGTCAACTGAGACAATCGCTATTTTGCTATCTTCAGTTGCCATTAAAAAGCGGCGAATAAGCTCATCAACTAATGATGATTTACCAGCACCACCGGTACCTGTGATACCCAATACGGGCGTTTTACTTACCGCGGCAATTTTGCGAATTTTTTCAAGGTCGGTTTTGTTTTCTTGTGGTGCGTTTTCTGCTGCAGAAATCAAACGAGCAATCGCTTGCTTTTTATCCTGCAGTGGCACATCTTTCTTTAAATTGGCGACATCATCTTTTTTAACGTTGATGCCAGTTTTAAAATCGCAACGTTCAAGCATATCGTCAATCATGCCAAGCAGACCTAGGGCACGACCATCATCTGGCGAATAAATACGAGTAATGCCGTAATCTTGTAGCATTTTAATTTCATCAGGCAGTATGACACCGCCACCACCGCCAACAATACGAATATGCTCACAACCACGTTCTTTTAACAGGTCATACATATATTTGAAATATTCATTATGACCCCCTTGATAAGATGTCATCGCGATAGCATTGGCATCTTCTTGAATAGCCGTATTTACCACTTCTTCAACACTACGGTCATGACCAAGATGAATAACTTCTGCACCACTTGATTGCAAAATTCTACGCATGATATTAATAGCCGCGTCGTGGCCATCAAATAAAGATGCCGCCGTAACAATACGGATTTTATTTTTTAACTGATATCTTTCAGTATTCATCTTTTACTCTCTTATTTATCAAAACCGCTTTTTCATAACGCCTATTTAACTTATACGTAATAAGTTCACAGTAATAAATTTACTGAGCGAAACACGACGTTATCGAAGCAATAATTATCTCAGCCCTTACAACTTATGAAGCCTTACAGCCCTAGTTTTAGTCGCAAAAGTTAATAATGGAAACTCAATGATAAAATTAAACCACACTAAAAATGTAATGAACATTGATTTTATTGTTAATTTAATGGACTATATTGTGATTAGACCACTCAATAAAAATATAAAACAACTTAGGATAAAATGTTAAATAGCACATTAAAAAATCCCGCTGATATTCGCTTGTTTATTCCGGTATTTTTATTGAAAAAATTATCAAAACATCGCTTAACCGATGGCTTGTATCCCATATCGCTCGGCATAACGCAAGCCAATAACAATTACAAACTTCAGCAAATGAATAGCCATTGCCACAGCTTGATCTACTGTTTGTCTGGATCGGGTAAATTAGCGTATCAAGGGAAGGAAAGAGTCATAAAACGTGGCGATCTTGTTATTATCAACCCCAACACACCGTTTACTTTTACGTTGAGTAAAACGAAAAAATCCTCGAAGCAACTTAGTCATGGTGAAAAACAATTAAATAGTCGTGACAACAAAAATACAGACAATATTGTTTACTGGATCAACTTCACCGGTACGCTAGCACAAGATTTTGCAGAGCGATTATTAATGAAGATGGATAATGGTGTGGCACATGTGGGGGTGTTAAAAAATATTGTCAGCGATTTCGATCATTTATTGGCGCTAGGCGCACGTGGCTACACGGCAACAAATGTCATCCATGCCGTACATATTTTGCAACAAGCTTTGAGTTTTCTCGCCCTACAGTTACGTTTAACCATGTTTAATAATAGCTCCAGCTTTGATCTAGAAGCGGTAGAAGCTTTAATGCGCAACAGTTTGCATCAAGAATTAAGCTTAGACACGCTAGCCCATTATAGTCAGCTATCAAAATTTCATTTTGCGAAAAAATTCAAAGAGCTAACCGACAGCTCTCCTATTCAACACTTTATCAATATGAAAATTCAACATGCTTGTTCGCAACTTGATAACAGTGACATTGCTATTAAAGATATTGCTAGTGGACTTGGCTACAGCGACCCGTATTATTTTTCTAGGCTATTCAAAAAATTAGTCGGTATATCACCAAAACAATATCGTGATTCTCGTCATAGTTCATAAAGACTTCTATTGCTAGCGACTGACAATGGTTACCGATAAGATTGCAGAGCTTGGTTGCAGAGCTTGGTTGTAGAGCTTGCAAATAGACGGATCTATCCCAACATACTAAGCACTGATGCGTGTTACCAATAATTAATGGCTAGTCTTAATTTTTACCGTATTTTATTCAGAGTCGATACCTATATCCAAACCACTTGCTGAATCCCGCATCTTCAAGTGGCTTGGGTATACATCTAACGATTTACCTCTAGTTGTCTTCAGATAATAACTTACAGTTACAACAGACAAAAAATAATGAAAGCGACAATAATGGCAAAAATAAAATGGCAAAAGTAACAAATAAAGCAATTTTTAGTAGTAGAGTTTTCTCTATCAATTATGTCACCTATCCGACTAACCATAGCGTGATGAAGCATAGCGACCCTGTACAACAAGGCCGATATTACAAACTTAATTTTGTCTTAGTACAGCCCAAATCTGGTGGTGTTTTTGAATGCTCGAACTGTATTATAAATTTATTTGATCGGGTTTATTTATTTCGTCCGGATAAGTACGAGCACAGTGTCTCAAAAATTGAATCCGGTAAACGGGTGCTATTGAGTTTTGCCCTGAATATATAGCTAATCTTAACTTTTATTTACTCGCTATTAGTTCTGCACTAACGCTAATTAACTCAGAATCACTAAAATAGTTAATCAAACACTCAATAATGTTATCAATTATTAAGACTTACTTGCTAACATTCTCATCCAGTACTTTATAGTGAAGACAGTACTAGGTAAAATGGCTGATTAGTCTACTCACGTTATATTATAAAGTTATTTAGCTTTAATTTTTAACCGTTCATTTGAGGCTAGAAACTTAATTAACGGCTAGTTTTATTAATGTTACTTAATTTCTGCTCTTGAGTTTCACTGACTTGTCTCTCGCTTAAAAGGAACGCAATTTGGATATCAACACGGCAAAATCAGTTTTACAAAATATTTTTGGTTACGCTGATTTTCGGCATCAACAAGCGAAAATAATTAGTGAATTAATCCAAGGAAATGACGTTTTTACGCTTATGCCAACCGGTGGTGGAAAGTCATTATGCTATCAAATACCGGCGATAGTGCGTGATGGCGTTGGTATTGTAGTGTCACCGCTTATCGCATTAATGAAAGATCAAGTTGATGCTTTGAACTTACAAGGTGTAAAAGCAGAGTTTTTAAACTCATCACAAGACCATGAAGAACAAAATCGTGTAGAACAGCTCATAAAATCAGGTAACGTCGATTTATTGTACGTAGCGCCAGAAAGATTATTAAGTGATTATTTTCTTAGTCTTATTGATAATATCACTATTGCACTATTTGCCTTTGATGAAGCGCACTGTGTTTCACAATGGGGTCACGATTTTAGGCCTGAATATCAACAACTTTCTATTATCAGTCATCGATATCCCCACACACCTAAAATTGCCTTAACAGCAACCGCAGATATGAGAACCCGAGACGAAATTGTTCAGGTATTAAATTTAAATGCTGCTAAAATTTTCGTCCATAGTTTTGACAGACCTAATATTCAATATCGTATTAGTGAACAAAAGAATAGCAAAGAACAGCTATTAAAGTTTATCAATGCCGAGCATAACAACGACGCAGGTATCGTTTATTGTCTTTCAAGAAAGTCAGTTGAAACCACCGCACAATGGCTATCTGAACACGGAAAAGTAGCTTTGCCTTATCATGCGGGTTTAGCTAACCATGTTAAAGATAACAACCAACAACGCTTCCTCAGAGAAGACGGCATTATCATTGTTGCAACCATAGCCTTTGGTATGGGTATTGATAAGC
>TARA_R110000782_G_scaffold20779_19_pt1 | contig 12433 bp, 15 predicted proteins | sample TARA_R110000782 | Tara Oceans TARA_R110000782 (sample SAMEA4397859) | marine metagenome | biome: Polar Biome; feature: [SRF] surface water layer (ENVO:00010504); material: water (ENVO:00002006), including particulate matter (ENVO:01000060) such as... | depth 5 m
AATCCAATGCGAGTATTATCATGTCGCTAGAACACCCCTTCGCGCAGTACGTGCGTATTCTCGGCAAAGGCAAAACCGGCTCGCGCTCACTAACCGAAGACGAAGCGCGCGAAGCAATGGGAATGATTTTGAGCGGAGAAGTTCAAGACGTACAACTTGGCGCCTTTCTTATGCTGCTTCGCGTAAAAGAAGAAAGCTATCAAGAGCTAGCGGGGTTCGTTCGCGCAGTCCGAGACACAGTTTCTGCACCGTCAATACCAGTTGATCTTGATTGGGCAAGCTACGCTGGCAAACGTCGTCAATTACCGTGGTATTTACTTGCGGCACTCGCGCTTGCAGACAGTGGCGCGCGGATCTTTATGCACGGCGCGGCCGGCCATACTGCCGAGCGAGTTTATAGTGAATACGTGCTTGAAAGTATGGGGGTAAGCCCGGCGAAAAGCTGGCAAGAGGTAAGTGACAAACTGGATCAAAGCAACTTCGCCTACCTGCCCTTGTCGGTTTTTTCCCCACAATTGCAGCGTATGATAGACCTGCGCAATGAGTTTGGCCTCCGCTCGCCGGTACACACACTATCCAGGTTATTAAATCCCTTAGCCGCGCCCTACTCTCTGCAAAGCATCTTCCACCCCGCCTACGCCGAAAACCACCAACAGGCGGCGGCCATGCTCGGCCAAGCTCACGCAGCCGTGTTTAAAGGCGAGGCCGGCGAAGCTGAGCGCAAACCAGAAGCAGTCTGCAAGGTGAAGATGGTTCACTGTGGCGAGCTATCTGAAGTCGAGTGGCCAAAATTGATTGATGGCCGCCAAGAAAAACAAGAAACATTAAACATCGATGATCTAGTCAATGCATGGCGAGAAGATAAGGTTGACGAGTATGGCAAGCTGGCGATAATTGGCACCATCGCAATCGCTCTACATTTACAATCGCCCGAACTTGATCAGCAGCGTTGCCTGGATCGCGCCGATAACATTTGGAAGAACCGCGACCGCACTCGCCTCGCTTCACGCTGAAAAGCGCCATACCACCGGACAATTTATGAGTATCAACCCCGTAGACATAGACAATTACCCGAAAATTCTCGACGACAAAACAACGAGAATAACGGCCCTGTTTAGCGAATTGGCCTTACCTAAACCCACTGTCTTTCCGTCTGAGCCTGCCCACTACCGTTTGCGCGCAGAATTTCGCTTATGGCACGACAAAGATTCGGCGTATTACGCCATGTTCGATCCCGCCGAACCCAAAACGCCAATTCCTGTAGAGCAATTTACTGTCGCATCAAAAAGCATCTTTGATTTAATGCCAGTATTGCTAGAAAAACTTAATAGCCAAGTGATGCTTAGCAAGCGTCTTTTCCAAGTGGAGTTTCTCAGCACCCTCAGCGGCGATATGTTGGTAAGTCTTATTTACCACCGCCGTCTAGATGAAGAATGGCAAGTCTTAGCAGAGAAATTAGCTAGCGAACTGGATATTCAAATTATTGGTCGCAGCAAAAAGCAAAAACTGGTGCTTGGCCGCGACTATGTCGTTGAGAACCTAGTGATAGACGGCGAACACTATGTTTACAATCAATATGAAGGCGGATTCACCCAGCCGAATGGCAAACTCAATGCAACGATGATTAGTTGGGCAAAAGCGCAGGTTGGCGAGAATCCTGATACCGACTTACTCGAGTTGTACTGCGGCAATGGCAATTTCACCATTCCCCTGTCTGCCCAATTCCGAAAGGTGTTGGCGACGGAGATCTCAAAGACCTCGGTAAAAGCGGCACACGAAAATTTTGCGCGAAATAACGTCACAAGTATCGACATATTAAGAATGTCTAGCGAGGAACTCACCTCAGCACTGAATAAAGAGCGCAGCTTTCGCAGACTCGAGCATATCGATTTAGACAGCTACAATATTAGCCACGTGCTGGTTGACCCGCCAAGAGCTGGCCTCGACGAAAATACCCGCCTGCTAATTTCAGGCTTAGAGAAGATCGTCTATATATCGTGCAGTCCAGAAACGCTACATCGCGATTTGCAAATATTAACCAAAACTCATGACGTCGATGCCTTCGCCCTCTTCGACCAGTTCCCGTACACTCATCATATGGAATGTGGAGTGTATTTAAAAAGAAGGGTCAAGCCATGACAGTTAAGCTAACCGATTTAGAAATTAGCAATGCGCTTAAAGACTTAGACGGATGGGCGCTAAAAGACGAGAAATTACATCGCGTCTTTGAATTTGATGATTTTATCAGCGCATTTGCTTTTATGACGCGCGTTGCGATTCGCGCCGAAAAGATTGACCACCACCCCGAGTGGAGCAACGTTTACAAAACCGTGACCATTGCATTAACAACCCATGACGCCGGTGGTCTTTCCGCAAAAGACCTAGCTCTAGCAGAGGCGATAATGATTGAGTTTGGTCGCTAGCTTAAACACCACCAATCTGCTGCATTTTGGGCTAGTAGAAGTCCACACCAAGCTGCTGCAAATGACGACTAAGATAATCGTCTAATACCGACATATCTTCCGGGTGAATGTCCAGCACCGATAAATTCAATTCCTTGCATAACTCAGCTCGGCGCATGCGCGCCGAAATAGCGTCAGAGTGTTCGCCAGCGCCCCAATACTCCAAACACACGCCACCCTCTGGCAAATAAAAATCGCTTAGCTGACATTCATCCACCGGTAATGGCCGATAAATACTGTAGCGAATTCCGGCAAGGTAAAGCCACTGCGCGATTTGGCAGTGCTCCCGCGTCTTGCACGCGACACCATCTAGAGAGACCCAGGCGCCATTTTTCTTCTCAAATAAATCATCAGTCGCCTGCTCGTCAATCTGACAATCGCGCAATAATCGCGTGAATGGCTCGCGACTGCGAATATCTTCGGGCCACAACACATAGCTCAGACTACTTTGCTGATTTTCAAAAAGCTGACCACCTTGCGCACCACCCGCTTTAGTAAGCTCCCAGCCACGGGTACTGGGCTTTAACCAGCCTAACTCGACAAGAACGCGATTCAACTCACGACCACTGAGCCCTTCTGAACGGCCAAGTGCCGTGGCGGAAAGGAGTTTGGTGCTCTCCATCGCCTTAAATAATTGATGATCTAGCAAATTTTGCGGCCAAACAATATAACGACCGTAACGCTTGCTAGTTAGGTAACTACCACCCTCAAACTCACCTTTGTTTGTTAACACCCAACCATCGTCGACTTTGCGTATCCAGCCATAATCTTTAAGCACCGAAAATAGCTGCTGAACGGGGATTTCCCCCTGCTTAGCGAGTGCCGATGTAGATAGCTTGTCCGACATTACCGCCTCCACCTAGGCCGTGGGATACCTAGCCGAGAGACCTTGATAAACATCATCAGCAAATTGCGGGGACAGGACATTCGCATTAGCCAGTATCTCAACCAAGTGGACATTGTCTTCCTGACCTTGCCAAATTTTTATATAACTACCGTCTTTGTAGCCGTGATCCTGGCGGAAAAAATTTAAGACGTTCTTGCCAACGTACTGCTTGTAAAGATCGTCAAAGCTTAATTCAGCAGCGGTCATCAAATCCCAAAATAGCGGCACCGAAAAACCTTTGCTACGCAAGCAGTACTCGGCCAAGGCCTCGGTAGATTCCAACACACCGGCCTCGCTCACACGATGACCGTCAAGCGCGACAATAATCTCATCTGCTAGCGTCTCAACGGTTACCCCCTCGCGAAACAAGGCACTCATCCCAAAATGCCAAATATCGACTATTTCAAGCTGCACTTGCGCCAAGTCAGGAGTCTGTTTCTTCCACCATTTATAGCCGTAGTGATCCATAAGCTCACCGCACTCGATCCACGCGGCACGATACCAGGCATTACCCCGAGCCATCCAATCGGCATTTACTTTGCTATTCATACGGTTCTGCAAGTCCAGCATTATAATAAATGCTGATCGACGCGTTGAATCGGACACTGTTTACCCCACCCATCTAAAATCTGAGTTCACATGATAAACAAGGAAGGCATATTAAGCAGCGACTATTTGTCGCTTTCTATCGCGGATGGTGAGTTTGCAAGCGAGATTACTTCGCTAAATTTTCACCTAGTTCAATGAAGTAATTTAAAAGGTCCGCGCCGACAAGCTCGCGATAATCATCGCCCAAGCGGTCACCGATGCTTTCAGGAATCTGCGCTTTGAAATTGGGGCCATAGCTCACCCGCCTCTCTGGTATGCAAAGCGTAATAGTAGATTGCGGCCCATGTACTGAGTAGTGGTTCGACTCTAGCGGGCGACTTCTTTGCATATACCCCATGCTAGGCACAACGCTGCTGATCAAGTGGATAGACCAGTGATAACTTTCGACCGTGAGCAAAATCAATCACCTGTAGTGGCTTTCCAGCAAGGAGGTGTTTTACCGCATTGTCAGGAAGTGAGGGTAAGCACACAATATTATTGGGTGCAGGCGCGTCGGCAAACAGCATGATGAGATCGACAACCTCCGTAACAGAGTCGTCACAACGGCCCCGAGAAAACAGACGCATCTCAACACAATCCAATTGCTCGGGCAGAATATTGTCGACCGCGAGATGCTTTACGCTGTCTTTATTGTCGAAACCGAGTAGATAGCTTGCTAACAGCATTGCGACTCTCATTCAAACTAGGAATGATGTCATTATGCCCTTTTCAGGAATTTAGCCTATCCGGTGATTTACTTATCGCCCGCAAACAATGCATTCAAGCCAGCACCTATTGACGAACTCCGCGACTATTGGCCGGATCAAAGACAGGATCACTACTCCGCCAAGGGTTAATATCCAAGCCCCCGCGCCGTGTATATCGTGCGTAAACGGCTAAGAATTCTGGCACGCAACGCCGACTAATATCGCTAAATATCCGCTCAACGCAGTGTTCGTGAAACTCATCGTGCTCCCTAAAAGAGACAATATAGGCCAATAGCTGTTCGCGATTAATTTTTGTGCCGCGATAGCGGATTTCTACACTCGCCCAATCGGGCTGCGACGTTACTGGGCAGCGCGAACGCAGCAAGTGGCTATAAAGTATCTCGCTGTAAACTGCATCACCACTAACTTCAAGCAGCTCAGCATTTGGTGCGTAGAAGCATGGATTTATATCTAAATCATCCAGGCATTCGCCCTCAGGCGTGGCAATTTGGTAGGCCTCGCCCCACCGATCAGGGGTAAACACACTTGCCTGCACTTCCGCACCGCTAGCCGCGCTTAAATCCTCTGCCAGCGTTTGCTGAACGGCAGAGGCATCACGAAAACGGCTCTGATTAAAGGAGTTTAAATACAATTTAAACGATTTTGATTCGATAATATTCGGGCTATCAGCAGGAAAACGGAACTCAGCACACGCGACTTGTGGCTTTCCCGACTCGTTTAACCAGGATAATTCATAGGCGTTCCAAATATCGACGCCAGCGAATGGCAGTGGCATCGTCGCGTCAATACCCAGCCCATCCCGCCCCTGCTTCCTCAAAATGGGATGAAGGCAAGACGGATCGTATTGGCTCGGATAATTAACCTTTTCGCCGAGTGGCCCGTGGCCGCTATGCTTAGTCACTTAACGCCCTCTTTACTGACGCAGACGCGTACCGCTAGACAACAAATACATACAGTAGGCATAGGCAGCCAGAGTGAAACCGCCAACCATCAAAAATGCGGTAGTCACATTAACGTCAGACACACCAAGTACGCCATATCGGAAGGCATTAACAATGTAAAGCATGGGGTTTAAGCGTGACACTGCTGCCCAAAAGTCAGGAAGTAGGTCAATTGAGTAAAACACACCGCCAAGATAGGTAAGCGGAGTTAATACAAACACCGGCACGATCGAGACATCGTCAAAATTATTGGCAAAAACCGCATTAATAAAGCCCGCCAAAGAGAACATAATTGAGGTCATTAATACAATCGCGATAGTGACCCCGATGTGCTGTATGTTCAAACTGGTAAAGAATAGGGACAGCATCGTTACTATCAGGCCGACCAGCAAACCGCGAGCAACGCCCCCGATAACAAAACCCCACAACACCGTGTTGTTTGACATCGGTGACACTAAAATTTCTTCCACAAAACGCTGAAACTTCGCACCAAAAAATGAAGACACCACATTAGAGTAGGCATTGGTAATGACCGACATCATAATCAAACCAGGAACAACAAACTCCATATAGCTAAAGCCGCCCATCTGACCAATTCGCGAGCCGATAAGCGCGCCAAATATGACAAAATACAGCGACATGGTGATCGCTGGTGGTAATAGGGTCTGCATCCAAATACGCAAAAAACGGCGGATTTCTTTGCGGACAATGGTGTAAAACGCCACCCACTGCTCTGCTAATGTCATTTAATACTCCATCCACTTTGTGTCGACGATTTTCGCCGGCAAGCCTAAATTTAAAACGCCAAGCTTACTTAGCAGCTAATAGCGACACGAATAACTCTTCCAAGCGATTTGCCTTGTTCCGCATGCTGGTGATAACCATATTTTGTTGAGCTAAAGCGGAGAAAACGTCGTTGAGCGAACTGCCTTTATTCAGCACAAGCTCGAACATATGCTCGTCTAAATAGCGGGTATCAAAGCCCTCAATAGCGAGGTCGGGACTAATAGTATCGCGGGTATCTAATATAAATACTTCCTTCTGAAGCTGTTTTAGCAGCGCCTTCATGCTGGTGTTTTCTACGATATTACCACCGTCAATAATCGCAATATGGCGACAGAGACTTTCCGCTTCTTCTAAATAGTGGGTAGTGAGAATAATCGTTGTACCGCTGCGATTGATCTCGGTTAAAAATTCCCACATTGAGCGCCGCAACTCAATATCGACACCCGCGGTAGGCTCATCAAGAATCAATAAGCGCGGTTCATGAATGAGCGCTCGCGCTATCATTAGCCGCCTTTTCATACCACCAGACAGCATCCGCGACGCGACATCGCGCTTATCCCAGAGCCCGAGCTTTTTTAGATACTTCTCGGCGCGCTCGCCCGCAGTCGCCCTGTTTAACCCGTAGTAACCCGCCTGATTTACGACAATATCCCAGACCGATTCAAAGTTAGAAAAGTTAAACTCTTGCGGAACAACTCCGATCTCGCGTTTGGCTGCGGCCAAATCAGTCTGAATGGAGTGTCCGAAGACGTGCACATCCCCTGTCGTTTTTTTTACCAGTGAGGACACGATACCTATTGTTGTCGACTTTCCCGCGCCGTTGGGGCCGAGCAACGCGAAAAAATCGCCTTCTTTTACTTCTAAATCAATACCTTTTAGTGCTTCAAAGCCATTGTCGTAAACTTTACGCAATCCTTTAATTTGCAGGGCAATTGCCATAGTATTCGCCTAAAATTATTGATAGCTAAATGTATTCAAGCACTTCGGCGGCGAGATCTTTTGGAACTTTGCAGCAAAAATCGAGGCTTATAGCTTCATTTTTTGCAAGACACCCGAACTGACTTGTTACTACCGACGGTAAATTGAAAATGAAAGCCGTCTATTTTGCCACGGCCACGAAGTGGAATACACCTAAGTATGAAATCTACGCCAAATGGAGACACAGTGACGACGCGTTTAGAGTATTACCACCAGCTAAATGATGCACTTAAGGCGCTATGCCTAAAGGCAGTGCCAAACCACCCCTCGCACAGCGACGAAAGCAACGAGGAATTGTTGAGTTTATTTACACAGCTTGATGCTAGCCTTTCTGCGGGAGATGATTATGCACTCATCGGCCAGCAAATTATCACTCGAATCGTCAGTCACTATCCGGATATAACACCGCAGCTGCACCGCGACTTGCTATGGTTTTTTGGCGGTGACTGCCTGCACTACTTGGGCGACGAGGAAATACAAAAATACCAAGATTTAGAAGAGCGCTATTATGAGCTCTGCAACAGCGAAGCCAATGGCTGCTATAGAAACCTTCGCGCCCAAGTTTTCAATATGCACTGATTAAAATAGCAGACGAAAAAAAAGCGAAGCACAAGCTTCGCTTTTTTAAAATTTGGAGCGGGAAAGGAGGCTCGAACTCCCGACCTCAACCTTGGCAAGGTTGCGCTCTACCAACTGAGCTATTCCCGCAAATTCCGGTTTTAGTATTTACCTCAAGCAAATAAATAACCGTACAGCCTTGATAAGAAACGCTTTTTTGCCCCTCTTTAAAGACCGGCGCATAGTAAAAAGTTTTCTTTAAGCTGTCAACAGCGCCGTGGCAGGCATTTTGCTGACATTATTCTACGCGCTGTAACGTAGAAATTGGCGTCCCCTAGGGGACTCGAACCCCTGTTACTGCCGTGAAAGGGCAGTGTCCTAGGCCACTAGACGAAGGGGACGCCGCGAGCCTTTCAGAGCGATACTGCTGTCCCTGAAAGAGGGCGCAATTTTAGAGTGACTCCCCCACCCCGTCAAGGCCATTTTGGCACTAAATAGAGGAAAAACAACAAAAAAAAAGAGAAGCATTTCTGCTTCTCTTTTAGCGTCGCCGGCGATGCCGACATCGCGGAATAATGGCGTCCCCTAGGGGACTCGAACCCCTGTTACTGCCGTGAAAGGGCAGTGTCCTAGGCCACTAGACGAAGGGGACGCCGCAAACCTTCCAGACTCCGAGTCACTTGACGTCTGAAAGTGGCGCGAATTCTAGAAACCTTAGGCCCCGCCGTCAAGTCGCTTTTTACAGTTAATCGCAAAAAAGCAAAAAAACCCTATAAATCGACTACTTAACAGCCAAATTGGCCACAATTCAATCAGTTGACTCATCTAATCGCAAAGAAAGGGAGTTGATACAGTAACGCAATCCCGTCGGTTCAGGCCCATCCGGGAAAACATGGCCTAAATGCGCCTCACAGCGCGCGCACACCACTTCTTCACGAACCATGCCGTGGCTCACATCGCGGTTTACCCCCACGACCTCTTCGTCGACAGGCTTGTAAAAACTAGGCCAACCAGAACCGGAATCATATTTCGTGGCCGATTCAAACAAGGCTTGCCCGCAACAGCGACACACATAATTACCAGTCGATTTTTCATTGTAATACTCACCGGTAAAAGCACGCTCCGTACCCTTCTGTCGACACACGTAAAACTCGTCGTCTGTTAGAAGTTCCCGCCATTCTTGCTCAGATTTCACTACTTTTTCCACGAATACCTCTCCACCTAGCCACCTTTGAACACGTATACTTGTTTGCTACGCCATTTAAAGTCCATAAGTGACCTTAGTGTATACCGCTTTAAATGACACACAAGATGATTAACACAGTTCGCAATAAGACTTTGCTAGCTGAACACAAAAACTCCGGCACGCTGCCGGTATAAGAAGGCAGGACATGGGCCAGCATTTAAAATCTAAAAAACTAAACAACGTCTGCTATGAAATTCGTGGGCCGGTACTACAACGCGCCAATGAATTAGAAGAAGAAGGCCACCGTATTCTGAAGTTGAATATTGGTAACCCTGCGCCTTTTGGCTTTAATGCGCCGGACGAAATCATTCAAGACGTGATTCGCATGCTGCCAGACAGCGAGGGCTACAGCGATTCAAAAGGCCTATACAGCGCACGCAAAGCGGTTATGCAGGAATGCCAGAAAATTGGTATTCCCGGCGTCGGTGTTAACGACATTTACCTTGGTAACGGCGCCAGCGAACTGATCAGCATGGCAACCCAAGCGCTGCTAAATCAAGGTGACGAGGTACTTATACCTGCCCCCGACTACCCATTATGGACCGCTGTTGTGTCCCTATCTGGCGCAACCCCAGTGCACTATCTATGCGATGAAGATAATGGCTGGCAGCCGTCTATTGAAGATATCGTGAGTAAGATCACACCCAATACCAAAGCGATTGTCATCATTAATCCAAACAATCCAACAGGCGCCGTTTACAGCCGCGAAATGTTGGAGCAACTCGTTGCGATCGCCGAAGCGCACAACCTTGTGGTGTTCGCCGATGAAATTTACAGCAAGATTTTGTATGACGATGCAGTGCATATTCCCATTGGCAGTTTAAAAGCTGACATTCTCTGCCTTACTTTCAACGGGCTATCTAAAGCCTACCGACTAGCGGGCTTCCGCAGCGGCTGGCTAATAGTCTCCGGCGCGAAAGATCGCGCCACCGATTACATTGAGGGGCTGAATATACTGTCCTCTATGCGTTTATGCGCCAACGTACCGGCTCAACATGCCATCCAAACGGCGCTAGGCGGCTACCAAAGTATTAACGAGCTAATCCTGCCCGGCGGACGTCTGCTGGAGCAACGGGATCTTGCGCACAAAATGCTAAATGAAATCCCCGGTGTCAGCTGCACAAAGCCTGCCGGCGCGATCTATATGTTCCCCCGCCTCGATCCCCAAGTGTATCCTGTGCGCGACGACGAACAATTGGTTTTAGACTTGCTGAATCAAGAAAAAATACTCTTGGTGCAAGGCAGTGGCTTTAATTGGCATGAACCAGACCATCTTAGAATCGTATTCTTGCCAAATAAGCTTGATCTCGCCGACGCAATAGAGCGCTTTGCGAATTTCTTAGCGTCCTATCGCAAGCAGCTTTTACTAAGCAAACAAGCCTAGCTCGCTTATCCAAGCACCGCAGCCGGTTTACGCTGCGGTGCTCTTCCCTCGCTTCATTGCGTGAGTGGCGGTCCGGTAAATTCAGCCTCGATTATCACCTCAATGCTATCGCCTACCCCCATCGTCGATCCTGGCTCTGGAATACCGTAGGAAATGCCGAAATCAGATCGCTTAAAACTCCCCCGTGCCGAAAAGCCAATCCGCCCATGTGGATCTAAGGGATGACCAGCGTAGCCACCATTAAAGACCGCATTGAGCACAACTGGTTTGCGAACCCCGTGTAAGCTTAAATCCCCAGTAATCCGCACCGAGTTTTTCCCCGTGGGCTCAACCCGTGTCGAACTGAATTTAATCTCTGGAAACTGAGCCGCATCTAGCCATTGGGTCCCCAACAGGGTATCGAGGAAATCTTCCGGTGGTGATGGCAACACCAGCGAACGCGGATCAATGGTGGCAACGACGTTCATTTCTGCTGGTTTAAGCGGATCAAAATGAAGATCAGCAGAGAAGTTTGTAAAGCGCGCTGTATACCAAGAAAACCCCAAATGATTAACACGAAACGACAAATCAGCATGGCTAGGATCAACGTGATAAGCCCCGGCGGGCGCTTCAGTTGCAAAGGGTTCAATAGCCACTGTAGTCTGATCCTCAGCCATCGGTCCACATGCAGCTAGTGTGAAAACGACAGTGATCAAAGCCAGGCAGTTTATGGTATTTATCTTCATACGTTATTGCCTTCTCAAAGGTGTTAAGAGTTCAGTGCAGTATGGTCGTTCCCGTATACACCGTGCCAACCTATAGTCGAATAGCCAATTAAAATTCGACAAACATTCGCGGTTTTTATCCGCTTTTCCGCGTTTAGCAGAATCAAACAGCTAAAATATCGAGCATTATTAAAGCCGGTAAAGCAACACTTTCAAGGCCGCATCACTATCCGCTTCCGGAAAATCTGGCCGCCCCTCAAGGCGAGAGATAAACTCGGCCGCGGAACAATCCTCAGCCATCAAGTCTTGCAGAAAGCCCTGCCCCAGATAGGGCGCATTTAAACAAACTAAGACGTCACCGCCCTCTGCCAGCAGTGCCGGAAATTGGCGCACCAATTTTCGATAGTCTTTGACGGCATCGAAGCTACCTAGTTGGCGCGACGGGGGATCGCATATCACAATATCGAAGGGCCCCATTTTTTTTAATCGACCCCAGGATTTAAGAATATCGTGACTGAGATAGGTTATATCCGCAGACTCCTTAGATGAAGGATTCAGTAGATGATTCTCGCGTCCCTGCCGCAACGCGGGTCTGCTGGTATCGATATTAACAATGCTAGTCGCGCCAGCCTGTTCAGCGGCGACGGAAAAGGCGCAGGTGTATGAAAACAGGTTAAGTATGCGCTTTCCTTCCGCCCGCTCAGCAAGCCACTGTCTAGCGGGTTGCATGTCCATAAAGTAGCCGATATTTTGCTTGCTACTTAAGTCAAGTTTAAATCTGCAATCACCCTCTTCTGCAAATATCCTTTCTGGACATTTGCCCCATAGACAATGGATCGGCGCGGTCTTTTCGTAACGCCGTTGAACCACCGCTGCGTCGCAGCAAGCACTATAGCGAGCTTTTAAAGCTTCGCAAAATTCTGCCCAGAACACCTCATCCGGCTGTCGATATAAGACAATCCAAAGTATTGGCTGAAAGTAATCTACGGTGAAATATTCGAAGCCGACAAAACATTGGCCACGACCGTGAAACAGCCGCCGAGCGCCCTTTTCTGACGTTAACGCCCAATCAGTGAAACCAGAAATATCGGTGAAACGCGTAAACTCACTCACCGCTGGCACTGACTCGATACATCACACTATCCCGATAACCGGTCACCACTTTAATAAAA
>TARA_R110000782_G_scaffold267173_1_pt1 | contig 12430 bp, 15 predicted proteins | sample TARA_R110000782 | Tara Oceans TARA_R110000782 (sample SAMEA4397859) | marine metagenome | biome: Polar Biome; feature: [SRF] surface water layer (ENVO:00010504); material: water (ENVO:00002006), including particulate matter (ENVO:01000060) such as... | depth 5 m
CATAGCATTCAAATCTTTAGGAAAGCATTTACCACCAAAACCGAAGTCTCCGTCGTGACCAGGAACATCAACATGAGAATTACCAATTCGGCCGTCTGTTATAAACCCCTCCAGTGCTTTATCCCAGTCACCATCGACAGCTTTGCATATTTGGTGCATTTCATTCATAAAAGAGACTTTTGTAGCAAAAAAGCAGTTAGCCATATATTTTATCAATTGTGCTGTTCCAAAGTCAGTTTTGATTATCTTAGTGTACGGAAACCTAGTTCTATATAAGTTCTCAACGATTCTTACTGCACTTTCTGAATCTGACCCTAAAACTATTCTTGATGTGTTAATAAAATCTAGGCGGGATTTACGCTCAGTTAAAAATTCTGGATTAAATACAAATTTCATTTCTTTGTATTTTTCTGATAGACTTTCTATTGTACCAGGCACTACAGTTGATTTAACAACAATCACTTGGTTGTTGACTCTTTTTTCACATTTAGCAATTTCTTGAATTAAATTTTCAACAATTGATAGATCACACTCTCCTGACTCGAACATTGGTGTAGGCACACAAACAAAAATGATTTGACAATTAGCAACTACTTCTTCTAAGTTGTGTGTTGATCGCTTAGGATTTTTATCATAAATCAAAATATCCTCTACATGAAGTATAAATCCATGAAGAATTGCTGATCCTACAAAGCCGTTTCCAACAATCCCTACTTTTAAATTATTCATAAATTATATTTCCTATTTTTTTTACGTTGGGCTTGCTTTTACTCATCCACCATGCAACTTCAGAAAAAGTACTAGTTTCTGTTGCAAGCATAGTAGAACCTCTTCCCAGTATAGTTAAATCAATAATTGCTTCAACTTGACTTTTGTAAGATCCCATATCAATGTTGGGATCAACTTCTTTAGGGTAAAAAATAATCTTATCTCCAAACTCATCTTTAAACAAGCTTATAAGTTCATCATCGTCTGCAGAAACATAAAAAATATTATCAATACTGTCGTGCTTTTTCATCTCTCTAATAAAATTATTAATATCAAACCACATTTGCTTTCTATCTAAGCTATCACAAAAAGATCTTACATGAACAGTTACTAAGTTGTCAGCGTTTTTTATTTTTTCATCAAAAAACTTATCAGCTTGATCTATTATTGATCTTTTAAATTTAATTTTATCAAAAATTTTACTATAAGTCTTTATTAAATGCTGAGGTGTCTTTTGGTATTGATGATCTATTATTCCTTTTTCTGTAAAGTTATTCTTTATAAAACATCTGTTTATATTGTCTTCTGGTAAAACTGCCAAATAAGGAGAATTGTAATACTTTAAAACACTCTTGTCTCTGTGCTTGCCTTTTTCAAAGACATGGTCAGGTCTATTGTAAGAAACAGAAGAAGTAAACTTTTGATCAATAGTTGAGTTCTTATTTTCAAAAAGACTTTCAAAGCTAGGGTAAGTAATATTTTCACATCTTACACGTGTAAAGGTTTCCCAATTAACATAACATTCTTCGTCTATTCTGACTGAAGATGCCCAAGATTTTATTCTATTACACAACCCTGAATTATTATGACTTATTATCATTTCAACTCTTCATAAAATTTAACTATTTCTTTCTCAAATACTTCAATTAGTCTTTTTTCTGACAAGCTTGTTTCAAAATATTCTAGAGCTTTTTCATTCCAATCTTCATAATTGTCAATAATTTTTACAATTTTGCTTTCAAAATCTTGATTTTTTAAATCTACTTCTGGAAAATAATTTTTCCAAGAATCATAAAAGTCGTAGGTAGACTTTCTTAAAAGAACAGTTTGACCTATAGCAGCGCTGTTAAATATTCTACAAGTATACTCACCGACACCTGGCGGACAAAACTGTAACTTAAATCTCAAAGAAGATTTCATATACTCAATGTATTCTAGCTTTTTTTGAAATCTTTCTATAGTGTAATTATTTGCTTTAGAAAGCCTATCGTATATTTCATCTCTAGTGTTCATATGAAACCAACCTGTATCTTGTGGGTGGCCCACCCCAAAATTTTTAAAGTCTGACCAAGGGATCTTATTATCAGTTATGCAGGGTTTTGGATACTCATATAGTTTTGACACTGCTGCGTAGAGTATGTCTATTTGTTTTTTTGTTTTTTTGTTTTTTTCAATCCACAATTTCTGATTTGGGATTATTTCTGTGTAAAATTTTGGATTTTGACTGTGCAAATTCCACATGAAGAAAGGCAATAGTTTGCCGCCATGGCTAGCTGCCATATTTTTTATATCAGCTGACTTATTAATTGAGCTATTACACTTAAAGTATAGAAAGGGCTTATTAAAAGATTTGACAATTTTTGTCATTCTTCCACAGTACTCATTAACTGGTAGATCTTCATTAACACCGTCTGACGAGTCTACAAACACATTGAACTTTTCACTTAAGAAGCAAGCAGTTTTTCTAACTATTTCAGGACCCGAATGCTTGTAATTAGTTCTCCCTGTGATTTTTTTGTGTAATGGTAAAAATCTATTCTGGTCGTAGTAACATTGAAACTTAATATTCATGTATCACTGTGTATCTGATATAAATTTTGTGCTAATACAAAATCGTCATTGTCATCTATGTCTAACCCTTCAATCTTGTCGAGCTTGAAAGGGAAAAATCTCTTACCAATTATATTTCTATTAAGTTCCATGTCAAGCCTAGAAATTATTGATATAGCAAAGTTTAAAGCATGGATATCTGGAAGATCTTGAGATCTTGGGTGTGTACTTGGGTCGTAATTTATTGGTTTTCCATCTAGCCATAGATTTTCTTTTACTAAGCATGTAGTCGTAAGTGAATCGTAACCTATTGTTAGAGAATCAAAAAATTTTTCTATGCAGGTCTCATAAGTTTTTGATCTTACTAGTGGGTTTGTGACATTTGTGTAAAGCACAATATTACAGTCAATATTTTTTGCCAAGTACTCATAAACGTCATTCATTGGCACGCTACTTGAACAATAGTGATCATCGCGGTCGATTACAGTTGCCCCTAGCTTACTTGCAACAGACTTCATTTTATTACAATTAGTTGAGACACAAATCTCATCTATCTGTTTTACTTTCTTGAGTGTTTCTATTTTGATCTCAAGCAAGCTTTTTTGATTACAAAAAGGAATAATGTTTTTATCTTTTACTCTTTCTGACCCTTTTCTAACCGGTATCAGTGCTTTCAACATGTTAATTTAATCTCTCTTATCTTGACGTAAAATTCCTCAGCTGTGTATTTTTTTTTAATTCTATTAAAAAAATCATTATTTGAGTATTTATTTTCTGGATGTTTACTCATGATTATCTACTCTAATTTTTTCTAATATTTGCTTCCAGTCATTCTTAAATGCTATTCCCTTATCGTCTATATAAGCGACAGCTCTAGGTTTTTCTGATGTTACTTTTGTTACAAACTTGTCCATATCATACTTCTTGAGCCACTCCCAAACTAAAGCTGTTCCTGTTTTACCATTGATTAAGCCTCTGTCAGGTTTTGCTTTGCAAGTAAACACAATTACATTATATTTTTTTGATAATTCTTCTAGCGCACTGTAAGAACCTTCGATCGGATCATCATAGATAGTGCCGTCATGAAACCCTTTTGAATTTTTATGAATAACTCCGTCGAAGTCTATTCCTATATTAACTGTTTCATCTGGAAAAGAATGTTTTCTATTCTTGCTTCCTTTCCAACTTAACTTTTCAATATTTTCAGGTCTATTTTTTCCAATAGGTGGGCATTTTCTTCCAGATCCGTGAGTGAGTTGGTACTGTAGTAACAATGTCAAAACTTCACAATTATGATAATATTCTGTATTGAGCGTAACAACTGAAGTTCCTGGAAGTTGAACATCTATTGATTGACCTGATATCATACTTGTTTGCATTCCATGATCATTTGCCCATTGCAAAGCTTTGATAACATCTGTAGAGTTCCCCGAAGAAGAAATACCATAAACAAGAGACTTTTTCATTTGTTCTTTAGTTCTATTTGCTGTCCTGCATGATAACCAATTGACCATCCACTGATCGAAGCTAGAGTCGTTAATAAATGAAGTTGCAACAATTGCTGAACCGGGGCATATTGCATTTTTTTGACCAGAAGATAGCCTGGTTATATCTACAGCAGTATGATCTGCAATTGCTAAGTTTCCTCCGTGACCAAGCACGTATATGTCGTTACATTTATTAAACTTTCTTTGAAGATCAGCCCATGATTCGGATGCAACAACAGCATGAAATTTTTCTTCTAAGTTTTCAATATCAAACATCTTTCTCTCCTTTCCTAAAAGACTATACTCACTTTTGTTTTAAAATACATGTATTTTAATTTTTGCCAATATATCAGCGGGCTTTTCACATACTTTTGAATCTTCAGTAATCTCACTATTAATAAACTCATCAAGATCTAAAATATCATTCTGATTTTTGCTTTTGATTACTTTAAAACTTTTTTTATCAAACCAAGAGTCACATCTTTCTATTTCTCTTTTTGTTGGATTGGGTGTAATTATGAGTGCTGTGTCTGAGTTGATATCTGCTATGTCGAAAACACAGTTTGAAGTATTTAAAACAATGTTTTTCTTACTAACTGATGGTATACAGAACAAACTAGCAGGATAATTTAAATCTTTTTCAATTATAAGATCAGGCTTGTTTTTGCAAAATTCTAGAGGGCTATAAGATTTTTTTGGCAAGCCTTTTTCTCTTTTTTTCCAAACAACATAAAACCCTTTTTCTTTCAATAGTGAAATTAGATTGTCAACAAATTGACCTAGCGACGGTAAAGATTTCTCAATGAAACTATTGTCACCCATTCTTATATGAGACTCAGCAATAAAGCATACTTTTTTATTTTTTAATTTTTCAATAAGGCTGGCTGTGTTTTTTGAGTAGTTGTGCCTTAAACCGGACCGCCTGACATTTCCCAAAAAAATAGTTTTTGTTTTTTGCATTACTTTCTTGTGATTATCATGCTCAGATACCCATATTGATAGTTTTTTTGGAACTGATTCTTGAAAAAAAACTGACTCACTTTTTCGCCTTAATACATTTAAAACTAAATTTTTACTTTTATTAGAAACAACATCGTGAACACCGTCCATATGCCAAGAAAATAAAACAATTTTAGTTTTCCCAATACAAGGTTCCCAAGCTTGTCCTTTGTGAGTTAAGTTTTGAGTAAAAACAGCATCACATTTAGATTCTGAAAACCATTTTTTAAAAACAGCGCTGTCGTTTATTCCAAAGTATTGTATTTGATATTTTTTGCCTTCATTTTTAATAATTGAATCTTCTATTAGACTTTTAATATTTTCAATATTATAATTTTTAAATTGATTTTTTTTACTTAAGTTGTCTAAAATTGCAACTAAGGCATTATCTGATTTTGATGCTTCTACTATCATTGGAAGCAGATCTTGCAAATTAGATATTCCGGTAATTAAAAAGCATATATTCTTCACTTATAATCACCAAGTAGATGATTATAAATGCCAGAGTAATAAATGTGCATTTCATGAAAATTTAATTCTTCAATCTTACTAAAATTAACATCTAAATGTGTCATATCTCTGTAGTGCATATTGTCTTCTTGCTTTTCATTGTTCATCAAATCTAATGCTTTTTTAATTGCGCTTCTGTAATAGTCAGGTAGTGTATCTAAGTAATTTTTACTATAAAGATACGAGTGTCCTCTTTTTAACCTGTTTAGAAAAGAATTACATACTTTGCTTGGGAATTGTTCAAACTCATGTAGATTTGTAAATATTTTTACATCGCCCATCTTAACTAAATGACTTATCTCGATAGAAAAGTCTGTTTCTGGTTTTTTTGAATCTGGCATATAATTTTTATTTTCTATTAGCATATCCAATGTTTTTCTAGATAGAACTTGAGGAGTTCCGCCGCGAAATCTATTCATGACATAATCAAAGTACACACCCGTCAACCAGTCATATTTTTCATTAATAGCTTTTTCGAGAAGTAACATTACACCACTAAACGGCATACAATCTGCATCTGATCTTATAAAGATATTATGTTTAGTCTCTAGTGCTTTTTTTGCAAAAATTAAATATTTTTCTTTAAAAGTAGTGCCCGCTGATATTAATTGAACGTTTTTAAATCCTAAAGACTCAAAACAGTAAACAGAAAACGCTGCAGTTCTTTCACCACTTTCAAATACAAATACAGGTGTGTCTTCTAAGCTCATTCTACCACGGCCTTTCTGCCTGGTTTTCAGGATGATAACTGTATGTTATTAATTCTTTAGGTAGACAACAAACCCAGTCTAAAGACTTCATTCCTTTTTCATCTATAAAATATTGCTCAAAAAAATTAGGCATATTAACATATTTAGAAACAGAGCCGTCACACAAGATTACTTCTTTAACATCTCTTAACTCTTCTAAGAGCGCTACTAGATTTTTCTTCTTGTATATTCCATCAATTGATACTACACCTCTATTTGTCGGAGCATTTTTTGAGTGATAAAAGAAACATTCATTACCCTCAGTGTAATTATTTTGCCACTCTTTCTTTGTGTACTTCTCAATTTTTGCTAACATACAAAAATCTGCATTATTTACTTGCATTTCTTTAAAAACGGCTGCCCAGTGTGAGCGACCTTTCAAATATACAAAATCTTCACAAATAAACATAACATAATCAGTGTCAACTTCTGTAAGTAGGGAAAGTGTTGTTTTTGCAAAGTTACTGTGTAGATCATTTTTAAATAATAGATTTTTCTTATTTACGTTTTTCGTATATATGCTTTTGATTTCTTTTAAGTATGATTCTGAGTTATAATTTATTACAAACTTAGAATTTTTAAATATCTCTGACATTTTCGGAACTTCTTCATTCAACATCTTAAGTCTTTTATCTTGTGTGCAAATAAAATTTTGAATGATCGTTAAATTATCTAGATCAAAGCTCATCTTCCCACCTTTCTATCATCTCTTCTATCATTGAATCAAACGTATACTCAGGTGTCCAGCCTAGAACATTTTTTACTTTAGAAGCATCACCCCTTAAGTACTTTAATTCTTCTGGTCTCATATACTTTGGGTTCTGCACAACATGATTTTCATAATTCATGCCTAGCTTAGAAAAAACTTTATGACATAAATCTCTAACAGAATGTGCTTCGCCAGTAGCAACAATAAATTCTTCGGGTGTGTGGTGATTAGTAATCATATGCATGGCGCGCACATAATCTTTTGAATGGCCCCAGTCTCGCTGCGAGTCCATGTTTCCTAGTTCTAGTTTTTCTTGCAAACCTTTTTTAATAGAAACAGCACCTTTTACAACTTTATTAGTTACAAAGTTTGAACCTCTTCGAGGTGACTCGTGATTAAAAAGAATTCCGTTGCAAGCGTGCAGCTTGTATGCGTGTCGATAGTGTCTAACTAGATTGTATCCCATTACTTTTGCGCAGCCATACGGACTCACAGGATTCATTTTTGTAGTAAGACTTTGCCACCCTTCTTCATCAACAGAATTACCGAACATTTCTGAAGAACTTGCTTGGTAAAATTTAGATTCTGGGCATGTAGTTCTATAGACTTCTAACATGTTTAACACACCTATTGCGTTAGTCTGTATTGTAAAAGAAGGCATGTCAAAACTTACACGAACATGACTCATTGCGCCCAAATTGTATATTTCATCAGGCATGACTTCATTCATTATCCTTACTAGTGATGGGTAATCAGTAAGGTCACCGTAGTAGGTTTTTACTTGATTGTCAACACTACTCTTTACTAGCCTAGAATTTTGGTTCTCTGTCACTGAGTGACGCCTTAAGACACCGTGTACTTCGTAGCCTAATGACAACAAATACTCAGATAGATAACTGCCATCTTGACCGTTTACCCCTGTGATTAAAGCTTTCTTCATAGTTCACCTCTTTTGTTTTTAAATACTTCCATTTTTGTCAAATCAGGCCAATCTTCTATTGTCCACTTCTTTGGTTTTGAATTTATAGATTTGTCTAATTTAGATAGACCTAATTCAGCTGTTTCTGGCGTCATATAGTAGTGATAGCCAAAAGTTGATATGTTTTGGTCTCGCCAGGGTACATCAGGTATCCTACCGTCATATGTCATCTTTTTCAATTCTTTTGCAGCTTTTTTATTGTCAGTTAAGATAATTCCCCCGCGGCCTAAACTTAAGTGCTTTTTGTACTGAAAACTGATGCACATGAACGTTTCTGGCACGTATGCGTTTGGTCGCCACAAAACTGCTGCGTCTATAATGTTAGTTTCACCAAGAAAGTAAAAATCTTGCCATTCTTCATCTTTCCAGTCAAAGTTAATTTTTAACTTATTAGCTAAGAAAGGAATTGATATGTAAGTTCTTTTAGGCACTGTGAAGTGTTTTATATTTTGATGCCTTAGACAGAGTTCAATTGCGTGTGTACAACAGTCGACTGCCACTGCATGTGGTGCACCAAAAAAACTAGATATTTCTTTTTCAAATTTTTCTATAGACTTAAAGCTCATTTTTTAATCGCTTCTACATTTAAGCTAATAAGTGTTCCGCTTTCTTTATTCATGTGAGGGAAATAAGCTTGAGAATGATCATCAAATTGTGAGTGGCTAGTTTTTCTCCAGTCATATTTCTTAACTTCGGAAAACCCTAGACTTTTTAAAAACATTGAAATATTTTCAAAGTCATAAGTTGTTTTGTGATAAATTATTTTCTTTTCCATTTTCATTTGGCCGTAAAGAGGACCAAGTACATTTTGTAATCTAATTTTTTCTGAGTTATATAAAGAAGATAGTGCTTTAAAGTCAGGTACTGCTATTCTTAGCACACAACCGGGTTTAAGCACTCTATGCCACTCTTTTAAAACTTTTTCAGCTTCTGTTCTATTAAAATATTCTAAAACATGAGAAGCATATATTAAGTCGACAGAGTTATTCTCAAATTCTAATTTTGTTATAGACTTATAATCTAAATGATCGTAGTCGCCACCGTCAATATGTACCCAGTCACTTCCAAAATTTCTCCAGCCACAACCCATATTTACTTTAATCATTTTTAAACCTATATAAAAACTTTATCAAATTTTTGACCAAGATACGGTCCAGTTTTGTATTCATATACAAGTGAGTCTTTTTCTAAGATTTTGTAATTGTGACCGCCTCGAAAAGTAATACTAACATCACCCGGTTCAAGTATCACTGTTCTTGCAATGCTGTCATCTAGATCATAGAGGATCGCTTCAACTTTTCCTTGAATAACAACCCATGACTCCTGTGCAATGTTAGTAATTTTTTCATAAACGATATGCCTGTGGGGTCTAAAAGTTTTGCCTTCTTCCATTTTCAATGAAGAAAGTTGTAAGTATTCCTGCTCGGGAGAGATGTCAATTCTGCCTTTTCTAAAGTCTTCTTTTCTAAAAATTTTATGAAGCAGAGTTTTTCCGTCTTTAGATATTATTTCTTCCATTTTACCTCTATAGTATATTATACAAATCTTTAATAGATTTTATACAATTAAAAGTTTCTTTAAAATCCTCTATTCCGATAACTTCTCTTACAAACTTATTGTAATATTCATCAAAGCCTCGCCAGAGAGGATTATCACACTTTTGTAAGTTTCTACTGGCTGCTTCGTGATCAAGGGGTTTGCCTTCAAATAGCCATGAAAAACTTTCTAAACCCTCTAAGTCAATCAAACAAACCTTGTTTTCTCTAAAAATTAAGTTTGACGGAGCAAGATCTGTGTATATCATTTTATGTTCTAAGCTTCTCTCAACGATAACTTTGAAAAGATTAACTAGGTTTTCTTTTCCTACATTTGCAATTAGATAATCCCAAGAATCTTCTGATCCGCCTGCTACAGTACCTGATTTTACACAGTACCCAATGTCTAAGCCATCTTCTATTACCATGTTTGTAAAAAAAGGAACTGTTATGTTATCGTAATATCCTATTTCAAAACCGTGACGCGTCACTTTTGAATGTTCCCACATAGAAACCCAATTTTTCATGTGAACATCAAGTTTTGGATAACATATTACTCTTCTTTCCCTTTTTCTTTTTACTACGTTACCAGTAAAAGAAGAGTAATATTTAATGTCTTTGTTTTCTATCGTCTTCAATGTAAACCTCTCTTAGAATTAAGTTTTCAAAATTATTAATACAACTTACCCAGTCACAAAGTACAAAATTATTATTTTTAAAATTTCTATTTTTTAGTATTTCTTCTAATTTATCAAAACTATCATATGAATGATCTGATCCTGCAAATTCTACACAGCCTCCACCATCTTTGAAGACATATGTTGGTATTTCGCAAGCAAGACTTTCTAAAATGTGATTAGGGCCCGGGTCAAACCTAGAAGCACTGACGTATACATCGTATTTTGAAAGTTCGAGGCCTAGATTTTTACCAATCAAAGGCTTAATTACGTTTGTGTTTTTAAAAGTTCCTCTGCATCTACCGATATAGCTAAAAGAAAATTCTTTGTTTTTATTAACAAACTCATCTAGCATATCATACACATCAAACCCTTTGAGTACATTGTTAGACCAATGATGCGTGACTATGTTTATCTTGCCGTTATTTTTCTTTTTTCTCTTTTTGAAGTGATCAAAATTAATACCATTGTAAATAACATGATTGTTATTACATAGCCAGCCATTTTTTAGATGATAATTTTTTATCCACTCAGAAACAAAAATAGTTGCATCAATATACTTGCTACATTCAAGAAGCATATCGTCTACATTTTTTGTATTTTTTCTAGCATCACATTCATTAATTCTTTGAATTATCTTTGTTTTTGGATTTTCAACTCTATACTGTACTGCTTCATTTATTGATATGCCTTCACTTTCAGGCCTTGGATCCTGTAACATAATTGCGTCTATGTCGTCTTCTAGTTTGTGAATAATAGTGTGACCTTTTTTTATCATTTGACTACAAAAAGCCTTGACAAGTAAGTTCCCTCCACCCCATGGACCATCAACGGGTCTTCTATTTATTAAAATTTTCATAATTCTATTAGCACTTGCCCATAGTCGATATCTTCATCTTTCACTCTTCTATCATCAAAAAATATTCTTCTATCCATGATTATCAATTCTTTATTAAAATCTTCAATACTGTCTACTACTTTAGAACATTCTATGTCTTTTTGTTTTTTTGTAATCATATGATAATCATCGAAAAGTACAAATTTTGAAAAATGATCTTTTGCGAATTCCCAATCTTTCTTTACTGCTTCATACCTGTGATCCCCGTCTATGTAGATAAAGTCAAAACTTTCTTTATCGAAATTATTATAATAATTTTCAGCTGTGCTTTGCACAAATTCTATCTTTTCAAACCATTCTTTTGGAAAAATAGATGCTAAGCTTTTCAAAAAATCTTCATTTAAAGCGGGGTCTACAGTTGTTATTTTACCATCTATTCCTTGATCACACATTGCTTTTGCCATGCAAAAAGTGCTATATCCCCTCCCAAAGCCTATTTCAAGTACATTTTTAATTTCTTTCTTTCTTACAAGATAATACATCAAAATGCCTCTTTCGTAATTGGGTCTAAAGAAACATCCTGTATTTCTGTAAAGATCGCTATCTCTATCTCTGTTCTTTTTTGCTGTATACTCGCCTATTAAGTCAAAGTCGCCTAGCGAAATTTCTTTTAACTCTACTTCTAAATTTTTTAACTTTTCAACTATGTTGATTGTTTTCATTTTTAATTTTCCTGTGTTAATATTCTTTCTAAGAAATTGTCATAATTTTTAATATGATTTGAAATTTTGTATTTATAAATATTTTTTTTATTGTTTACTAAAGCTGACTCTGACAAGTGAAAATTTAAGTTTTCTAAATTTTCAGGATCATATATTACACTGCTGTCTAGTATTATATTAGACTGTCCTACATTTGTAGATATTATTGGTATTTCAAGGTATGCACATTCAAACAATGCTTGTGGTCCACCTTCGCATCGAGAGCTTACAACATACAAGTCTAAAGCATTGTAAAGACTGTTTATTTTTTCTTGACTAGGTAACTCTATGTATGTGTAGGGTATTAAGTGACTTTTAAGTTCGCCTATTACATATTGCCTTCTCCAGCCTGATAGCAGCACGTGAACATTTTTTGTTTTTAATATTTCTTTTACGACTTTCAAGAAGATGTCAGGACCTTTTTCAAGCTTAGGGGTTTTTAGATCACTGCCTTCTGTGTCTCTTTGAAAACTTCCTATTAAAAAACTATCTGCATTAATACCCAGCGAAGATCTTGTTTTTTCTTTTTTTTCTTTTTTCCATATGTTCTCATTTATCCAGTGAGGGATTATCGTAACCGGTTTGTCTGAATACTTTTGAATTAAACTTTTTGTTTCTTCTGTGTATGTCAGATAGTGATTAACAATT
>TARA_R110000782_G_scaffold35164_1_pt1 | contig 12430 bp, 11 predicted proteins | sample TARA_R110000782 | Tara Oceans TARA_R110000782 (sample SAMEA4397859) | marine metagenome | biome: Polar Biome; feature: [SRF] surface water layer (ENVO:00010504); material: water (ENVO:00002006), including particulate matter (ENVO:01000060) such as... | depth 5 m
TTTCATCTGTAGGATTTGCTCAGGAAGAAATAAAATTAAACCACATCAACACATATAGAAAAATCAAAGGTAAATTATCTTGGAATGATGTAACAATGACATTATTTGATCCGATAACTCCATCAGGAGCTCAGGCAGTAATGGAATGGGTACGTTTACACCATGAGTCAGTTACTGGTAGAGATGGTTATTCTGATATGTATAAAAAAGATGTAACAATCAACGTATTAGGACCTGTAGGAGACATCGTTTCAGAATGGGTACTTAAAGGTGCATTTATTAAATCCGGTGAATTTGGAGAATATAACTGGGATAACGAAGCTGCAGCTCAAAATATGACTGTAGTATTAGGAATGGATTATTGCGTATTGAACTTCTAATAAAGAAATTCAAAATATTTTTAAGAGGAGCTTGGCTATGTCAAGCTCCTTTTGTATGTTCATATTTATAATATGATAAAAGTTATTAATAAATAAAAATTTATGGAAAAACAAGAAAAACCCAAATTTAAATTCCCTACGGAACATGTTTCTTTACCCTCTAAAGGATTACTATATCCTGAAGACCACCCATTATCTTCGGGTATGATAGAAATGAAATATATGACTGCTAGAGAAGAAGATATTTTAACTAATTTAAATTACGTTAAGCAAGGTATTGTAATTGATAAATTACTCCAATCCTTAATAGTTACCGAATTTAACTACACAGATCTATTAATTGGAGATAAAAACGCAATTATGATTGCCGCTCGTGTATTAGGTTATGGTAAAGATTATCCATTTACTTATGAAGGTGAAGAAGTAATTGTTGATCTCGCTGAATTATTACCTGTTGAATTAGATGAAAGTTTAATTATTAAAGGGGTAAATGAGTTTGAATATGAGTTACCTTATTCCAAAAATAAAATCACATATAAAATTCTAAATGGAAAGGATGAAAAAGCGATTGAGGCCGAAATAAAGGGACTCAAACGTATTAATAAAAATTCATCTACTGACATATCTACACGTCTAAAACACCAGATACTTGCGGTTGATGGGGACGATGACAAGAAATCAATACGTGAGTTTGTAGACGGTTATATGCTAGCTCGAGACTCAGCATCTTTTAGACAACATTTAAAATTAACACAACCTGATATTAGAATGACATTTAATTACGATGGTAAAAACGGCGATGAGGAGGTTGCGGTACCCATTGAGGTCCAGTTTTTTTGGCCTGACTCAAGAATATAGGTTTAACCTTTTTAAACAAATCCACGAGATAATCTATTACGGAAAAGGATATGATTATGATACGGTATATAATATGCCTTTGTGGTTAAGAAACATTACCTTTAAATTCATCCAAGATTCAATTAATCAAAAGAATGATGCTGAAAAAAAAGCACATGAAGGATCAGGAGGTAATACAAACTTAGATTGGGCCAACCCCGATAGAAGTAAATTCTAGTAAATATATAAAGGGACATCAATATTTTGGTGTCCCTTCATATTTATAACATATACCTAATGTCTAATGGCTAGTAAAGAAGAAATACAAAAACAAAACATTGAAGACGCAAATGTTGCTTTAGGGGAACAGCTTAGTTTAGTTGCCCAACTCAATGATAAAATGGTTGATCTAACTAAGACCCTAAAAGAAAAAGGTACTTTAGATAAATTATCAGCAACCGCTGTTAAAGAAGTAGTAACAGCAACTAAAAATCTAAAATCAGAATACGATTCCGTAAAATCAGTTCAAAAAGACATTGCTAAAAATGAAGAATTAACTAATAAGTTAATAAAACAAGGAAATGCTTTAAAAGTTGAGGGGGGGAAAAAACTTGAGGATGAAGTTAAAATGCTTAAAACACGAGAAAGCAGTTTAACAAAAGCAGAAAATAAACTTGCTAAAATGAACCAATCTAAATCTTTAGGAAAAAAGATAGATGAAGATTTATTAGCACAAGCTGAAGCTACCGTTCTAAAGAAACAAACCCAACTTGATATAACTTTAGAAAGCCTTAGTGCAGAAGCCGAACAATTAGTTTATGTAGAACAAGCAGAACAAGCAAATGCAGCAAATGCTGCCCATTTAGCTGATCAATTAACACGTCAACAAAATATAGAAAAAGCTGGAGGGCGCATGGTTAAAAATTCCGCTGCTCTTGGAAACATCTTTAACAAATTAGGGATGTCGGGTGTAGGTAAGGTATTTACCAATGCTTCAGAATCAATTAAAAAAATGGCCTACGAAGCTACGGATGGTGGTAAAAAATCTATAGGAATGTTTGCTAAAATGAAAATTGCAGCTAAGGGATTCGGGATGGCTTTAAAAGTAGCTTTAGGCCCAATAGCACTTCTTGGTATGGCTGTAAGTTTGTTTGGTAAAATGAAACAAAAAGCCAAAGAAGCAGCCTCAGCAATAAGAGCAACAGGCCAAGCTTCAGTTGATATGGGTAGAGAATTAGGTCTCTCAGCTTCTAAAACTGAAGAAGTAGCAGGTCAAATATCCAAAGTATCAGCTGGTATGGGTATGACTACTATACAAGCTAAGGCAGCAGGTGGTGCTATATATAGTGCTATGGATGGTGCTGAGAAACTAACTAATAAAACCTTGAAATCATTCATGAAATTGCAGAAATTTGCAAAAATGTCAGGGGATGATTTAAAACAAATAAAAAACCTATCTAAATTAAGTGGTCAAGAAGCAAGCAAAGTAGCAGATGCAATGGCCGATACTGCAAAACATTCGATTAAAAGTCTAAAACTTAACACTAGCATGAAGTCAATCATGACAGCTGTAGGTAAGGTTTCAAATAATGTTAAATTAGCAATGGGTGGATCAGCTGTAGGTATTACAAAAGCAGTAGCACAAGCAAAAAAATTAGGTTTAGAAATGTCTCAGGTAGAAGGAATTGCTTCCTCCTTACTTAATATAGAAGACTCTATGCAAGCTGAAATGGAAGCTGAATTACTAACAGGTAAAGAATTAAATCTTGAAAAAGCAAGAGCAGCTGCCCTAAATGGTGATAATGTTGGTTTAATGAATGAATTATCAAAACAAGGTATTACAGCCGCTGATTATTCCGAAATGAATGTTATCCAACAAGAAGCATTAGCTAAATCTTTAGGAATGAATAGAGGCCAAATGGCAGATATGCTTGTTACCCAAAAAGAAAATGTAGCTGAAAATACCGATATGGTAGATATGCAAAAACAAGGTATTGAGGCAATGACAGGTCTAGTTTCAGCAATGGAATCAAAAGCAGCATTAGATGAAGCCGCAGCATTAGCAAATGCTGAAGCAGGAAGTGCGTATATTAAATTTGAAGAAGCAATTACAAGATTAGGAATAGCACTTGCCCCTCTAATAGAAGAAGTTTTTCCTGTTATGCTTGATTTTGTAACTTATATTGTAGAAGGAGTTACAGATATAATAACCAAATTCACAGAAGGAGGCAGCATTATGGATACCTTTAATAATAAATTAACAGGCACCCAAAAATGGGTTACAGGTATTGCTGCTGCGTTTGTTGGTATAGTAGCTACCTTAAAGATATACCGAGGAATTATGATTGCTATAAATGGTGCTAAAAAAATAGCAGCTGGATTTGATAGAGCCTCAAGACTGTACACATTATTCAAACATAACATGGGTAAAAAGGAACTTGTACAAATGGCTGCTAAAAAGGCAGCAATGGTTGGTCAAAAAGCACTAGAAGCTGCTTCATTTGTAAAATCTGTGGGTATGGCAGCAATGAGAGCAATTTCATCTCTAGCCGCGATCCCAGTAGTTGGTATTGGTTTAGGTATAGCAGCCGCTGCCGTAGTAGCGGGTATGGCCGCTAAATACATGAATGATGGTGTTCAAGGACCAGTTGGAGGAGGAGGTTATTCTAGAACAATGTATGGTCCTGAAGGAGCAATATCTTTTAACGATAAAGATACTATTGTAGCAGGAACTAATTTAGGAGGATCTGGAGGAAATAGTGGTGGAGGAAATAACTCAGCTGAATTAGGAAGAATAGCAAGTTTATTAGAACAACTTCTAAACAAAGAAGGTGGAGTATACATCGATGGTAATAAAGTAGGCGGAACAATTGCATTAACTAATTACCAACAACAATAAAAACAAAAACAATTAATATTTATAAATAAAAAATCATGGGATTAGAAAAATTATTAAAAAAAGGAACATCAACTTTAAGTAAGGATGGTAGTAAACCAAAATCATTTGATGGTCAAGTATCTAAACTAAAAAAAGAATTTGTTAAAGATTCCAAACTAGGTTTAGACGGGAAAGAACCCGTAAAATATTATGATAACAGACCAGTATAATTAAATCTATATGGGTTTAATAGACATACTTCATGATCCTTCTTCCTTTAAGTATAAACAACAATCACAAAAAGGAACAACGGACCCTTACCCTATAAATTTAGGTAAAGGCTACCCTCTTGCTCCCACTTCAGATAAAGGAGGACTTAGAGACATCAAATATGGAGATGATAGACCTGGAGGTGGAAGTAGTAAATCTCCTCTAATAGTAACCCCACTCCCTAGTCTAGACTCAGCACCTAATCCAACAACTTTACCTGATGGATTATATCGTGGTCAAGGTGTTTTAACTAAAGCTAAGTTAGATGATACTAAAAGAATTTCAAAATTCTTAATAACAGAACAAGGCCTACAGTTTTTAGCTAAACAACAAGCATTACAATTTAAGGAAAATTTATCTCTTTATGGTAATAATCCTAAAAAATGGAGATACAACAATCCTGCTAGTTATGTTGAACAAACTGCTTTGGCTGCTACGGGTATTCATATAAAAAATACATTTTCAATTGGTGGTTTTAACCAAAACAGAGATCCAAGAGTAAGTAAATATGGAGAAGCAGCAACTTCTACAACAGCTCCAAAGCTAGCAGCTTCCTTAAGCACAGGAACTGACCGTATTACTAATTCCCCAATGTATATCGCTAAGAATAGTAAAACAGGCCTAGGGTATGATGATACAGTTGATTTTCACATTTGTAAAATTAATAATGATGGAACAGGGAATAACACATACATCCATTTTAGATCATATATAAAAGGTTTATCTGATGGATACAATGCTGATTGGAAATCATCTAAATATATGGGTCGTGGGGAAGAGTTTTTTTCATATAATGGATTTAAAAGAGATATATCATTTAATTTTGAAGTCCCCGTTTTATCTCGTAGAGAACAATCACAGGTATATTCAAAATTAAACTACTTAGCTTCATTAATGGCTCCAGATTACACATCTGGGGGATTCATGAGAGGTAATCTTGTAAAAATAACTATTGGTGATTATATAACTGATCTACCGGGAGTACTCACAGGAATTGATTTTAAAATAGATGAAGATGCGGGTTGGGATATAGCTAGAGACAACGAAGGAAATAAAATAGAAGGGGATTATGTAATGCCTAAATTAATTAGTGTAGGTGGATTTAAATTCTTACCTATACATAATTTTGTTCCAAGAACAGTCCAAAGTAAATTTATTGAAACTGGAGATGGAAAATATAATGATTCTCCATTTATTTCTTTTGGCAAAAAAGGAGAAACAACTTCTACTTCCGGTGGATATAACTTCCTACCTGATCCTGAAACTGCATTTGAGGCTGCTAAAGAAGGACCAATTATATTAAAGGCAAAGAAGGCAGGTTTAGATTCCATTGAAATTTCAAATCCATATACACCCCCTAAACCCCTAAAAATGATAAAAGCATAATATGAGTAGATATATAAACACACCAATAATTCTATCTCCTATTAAAAATGGAAGACGAGGATTTCCTATCCAACGTAGTACACGTTATCCGGAAATACCAACTTCTGTAAATGATATATATGCTTATACTACTGAAGGAGATAGATTAGATTTACTAGCACAGCAATTCTATGGTGATACTTCATTATGGTGGATAATTGCAACTGGGAATCCTGAGGTATTGTCATTAAATTCATTGTTCATCCCCGTAGGGACTGAAATAAGGATACCAACAAATGTATCACTTGCAAAGAGTTTATTTAATACAATAAATAGAATATAAAATATGGCAAAAGGAAACATCACAGGAGAGGTTTTTGATGATGGAGTTATAGATCAAATAGAAACAAGACAACGTATCTTAGGTCAAAGATACAAAGATGATAAAACTTTAATTTTTTCAAATAACCAAACTGCTTTTTTAAGATTAGCATCTTCAATTAATGTTGGAGACACAACTACATCTATTTTTAACACTAAAAAAAAAGGATTAAAAAAAGAAGAAGAAAACAAATTATTAGCAAAGGGATCTAAATTAATAGATACAGACGGAGATAAAAAAGGTGATACTTATTCTAGGGAAGTCGAAAATAATAATATCGAAGAGGGTAAAAACCAACTTAAACAACGAAAACTAGACGAGAATATGTCTGGGATGAAATTAGCCCAAGCTTGTATTTTATTTGGTGGGGTTACGGGTGTTGACAATGAGTTAAATCCAACCCAAAAATTTGGGGTATACGATCAACCATCAACATCTGAAAAATTTAATTTCGATTCTATAGCAGCATATGGTTGGGGTGGATTAGGAAAAAAAGGTTATGCCCCTATGCCTGCTATTGACAATGCCAAAGTAAGTTTTTATAATAGAGGAGCAATTCAAAAAGCAGATATTAGACTTAAAGTATATTCATTAGAGCAACTTCAAATATTTGATCTTTTATATTTTAGAATAGGATATAGTATGCTTCTAGAATGGGGCCATAATGTATGGATGGATAATGAAGGTGAATTAAAAAATAGAAATGACTTTGTAACTAAACCTTTTGAAAAATTCTTTACAGAAGGAACATCTCAACAAGATATATTTAAATCAATCCAATCCCAACGTAAATCAGAATCTCACAATTATGATGCTATGTTAGGTAAAGTTACTAACTTCAATTGGAAATTCAATGATGATGGTACATATGATATTACCTTAAAATTAATAGGGATGGGAGATATTATTGAATCTCTTAAAGTAAATAAAGCACCACTTGCTACTGATGGTACTTCACTTACCCCTTCAGAACAACTTAAAAAACAAGAAACAAACGCAGGTAATATTGAGATAGCATCTGATAAAAATCTAGCAAAAAAAGAAAAAGCAGTACAAGAAGCACAAAAGAACCTAACAGATAAAATTGATGCGATAAATAAAAAAATCGAAACGGCACAAGATCAATACAAAGTAATTGCTAAAAAAATTCCAACCACTGATAGTCAAGTTATAAGATTCGATAACGCCATAGATTCAGGAGAAGGAGATGCTACCGGTATTTTGAAAAGATTTGGAACTGCACAAAAAAATGGTATTTTCTTTCTCGCCTCCTCAGATAAAGAGAGCAATGATAGAACCCTTAAAGAAATTGCTGAAAAGATATCAGAGATTAATTCAGATTTTTTAACAGAATTTAGATCCCAAGAAGGTGGTAGTGACTATTCAAGACTAAGAACCAAATTAAAAACCCGCTTTTTAGACCCTATGACCTCTAAGCTTCGCCGAATTAAGTCATTAATAGAAAGTATTACAGGTCCTGATCTTAACGCAGTTAAAGAGGCAGAAGAAGCTACAGAAAAACAAAAAGCGATATCAGAAAGACAAAAACAAGCAGCAAATTCAATTAGACAAAGAATTCAAAAAAGAAAAGATACACTAGCATTAGCACCTGAGACTTCATTAGAAACTAAAAATAAAAGTTTATTTAATCAACAGTTAGTACAGTGGAGGAATGAAGCAAAAAAGGGTGCTGGTAAAGGAAATTTATATAAATTAAAATTTAGCTCGAATGATACTGATGTTAATAATTCGGGAGTGAGTAAACTTAGTTTAGATTTTTATTATGTTAGATTAGGATTTTTACTTAAATGGATTGAAGAAAACCTATTAGTATATGATACAACAAAGGCAGACCCAGACAATAAAGAATTACCAAACCCAATTTTTAAAATAAACTACGGAGCGCGATTTAAAGATGATCAAATCATCGAGGGTACAGAAGACCGAAATTTTTGCCTTCGATTCCCAGGGCAACATTCCTCAGATCCTAGAGTATGCCTTATTCCTAGCCAATACAAGCAGGGAGCCTCAGAATGGGACATATTACCCGATTTAAATAATTATTTTGTTGAAGGCAAAGGCAACGAGGGTGCGGGAAGATTAATGAATATAATGGTTAACATAGACAATACCGCAAGTGTATTAGATGCTAATATAGATTCTAATGGTAAAGTAAATCTTAATAAATTCCTTACTGGTTTACTTAGTGAAATAAATGATTGTTTAGGTAATGTTAATAAATTAGAACCCGTATTTGATACTGAAGAAAACGAATTAACCATAATAGATGCTAATAATATTCCTGGTGTTGATAAAATTATTTCACATGAGAATAAAAAAAGAGCAAAAATGGGGGTATTTAATGTGTATGGTATAGGAACTAAAGATAATCCGAATGGTAGTTTTGTTACTAATATTGATTTCCAAGTACAATTACCCCCAAACATGGCAGCTATGGCAACTATTTCAGCCCAAGCAAATGGTAATATAGTAGGGGAAAATGCAACTGGATTATCTAGATTAAACACTGGATTAACCGACAGACTAAACCCCGTAAAATTAGATGCGGATAGTATAGAAGGTTCAAAAGCCGGAAAAGATGATCCATCAAAAATATTTGATAAAACTCTAGAATTGGTAAATAAATCAATCCAAGCCTTATATGTTGATAAAAAATTCGTAAAAGCAACGGTTTCATCCATGAGATCTAATAATAGAGATATAGCATTGTATATAACGGGTGATGAGAAGTACCTCACCAAGGCACCCCCACCTTTCTTTATCCCATTCAATCTTAAAGTAGACATGCAAGGTCTATCAGGTATGAGAAATTACGAACGCTTTTCAATTACTGAAGATGTATTACCCTACAGTTATAGATCCGGAGATCAAGGGGGAAAAATTAATTTTTTAATAAAAGGAGTCTCCCATAAAATTGATAATAATGAATGGACCACTAGTATTGAGTCTCTTAGTGTAGGTGCCCTTAAACCAGAATAATAATGCCATATTATCCAAAAAATAAAGTTCAAATTAATTTATATTCTAACGGAAATGACCTCTTTAAGGCATTAACCTTAGAATTATATACTGGTCCTTATTATAAGATATCAAGTGGTAAAATGTATGTAGGTGCAAATCCAAATTCACAAAGATTCCCCGAGGAATTAATTTCATTAGATGCATTGGTTCCTGAAGAGACTGAAAAAATAGTAAACAAAGTCACATATAATAATATTGAAACAAATACTATAGTAAGTACATATATTGGTAACCTAGAAGAATCCCCCCAACAACAACTAATACCAGTACCTTTTTTCCCAAACCCTAATCTAAAAGATTATAAACGAGGTTACATTCAAAGATATTTTGCAAAACAAATAAATGATACAACGTTTATTGAGATAGATAAAGACACATATAAAAATATGAATTCCAAAAATAGTGAATATCTTTGGGAATTATATTATGTAACTGAATTCCCTTGGCAAATAAAAGGAGAGGCAACTAAAGTGTATGAGACTAATGAAGCTATAATATACATTCAAGAAAAAAATAATTTTAAAGGTTTATCTCAATTCCTAAGAAAAAACTACATCAAATACTATTCTAAAGAAGAAATAAAAAGTAAAGTTGGAAACCGTAGATAAGTTCATTATATTGGGGCTTAAATCGGTTATAGATGTATTGGCTCGTAGAAACAGAAGAACAAATAAATTATTTAATTAGCAGACAATTTAAAGATGCGTTTGTAGAGGTAATCCCTTTAAGTGATAACATCCATCCTGCTAATAATGATGTTTCTTTGGTTTATTTTAAACCGTTTATTGAGCCGAAAGGCTTTATGTTATGCGTTACGCATAGTGAGTGTTTGGGTGTAAGTAAAACGCAAGTAAATCAATTACTAACGCAAACGAATACATTATGGACACGTGATAAAAAATCCACATTGTTTTATTTTCAAATTCAAAGCTTGCTCGACGTATCCGCAGTAATTCCTCCGTATATACAAGATAAAACACAAGCGCATCATATATTATACCAACGATATCCTAATAAGAAAGATATTAACACAATAGTCCCGATAGTAAAACACTATGAGACTTGTCAATTGATATACGATAATGTAAAACATGGATTCGAGGAGGAGAGACCACCGTATTTCGATTTTTATAATAAATGGGCACCATTAGCATTTTTTGGATTAGAGAAAAATGGTATTAAAATAAATAAAGAAGAATTTGAAACCCACTTCCACCCAGTTGATGGAGATTACGTTTACACATCATATAACTATAATACATTAACAACTAGACCATCTAATAAATTTGGTGGAGTAAATTACGCCGCCCTTAATAAGGAAAACGGTTGTAGAAAAAGCTTTATACCTCGGAATGATGAGTTTGTAGAATATGATATATCCGCTTATCATCCCACTTTAGCAGCTAAATTGGTAGATTATGAATTCGGTGAGGGAGACATTCACCAAGCATTTGCCGATATGTACAAAGTGGATTATAAAAAAGCAAAGGAATTAACATTTAAACAACTATACGGAGGAGTATTCGATAATTATAAAGACCTGCCGTTCTTCAAGAAAACAAGCGTATATATTGAGGATAACTGGAAGAAATTTAACGAGGTGGGGTATGTAGAAGTTCCAACCTCTGGGTATAGGTTTTATAAGTCGAAATTAGAAGACATGAACCCACAAAAGTTGTTTAATTATGTGCTTCAAAACTTGGAGACCGCAACAAATGTTTGTATATTGATTGAGTTGCATAAGTTGCTACGTGGTAAAAATACTAAATTAGTATTATATACTTATGATAGTTTCTTATTCGATTTAGATAAAAGTGAAGATTTAATAATAAAAATAGAAAAGGTATTTAAGAAATACCAAGTTAATGTAAAAAACAGTTATGGAGACAACTACAATTTTAAAAGCTAGTGACTATATGTATAATGGATACGATTTTGAACGTCCTTTAAATACAATAGATTTGAATAATAAATTATTTTGCACTTTCGTCGATGAAGAATTCATTGATGAGAGGATACAATCCATTTCCCAGTCTTACGACATAATGTATAATAAAATGTTTGTGCTTTTCATTAAAAGTACAGGTGAGTATGTTATAACATATAATGTTGATCAGGGAAATGTTGAGAGTATTCCCGATAATACAATTTTGGTACATAGAAAGAAAGATACCAATACTCTTTACACAATTAATGCTTTAAATACGTTAATTAAATCTCTTAATGGTGGTGTAGTAGACCCACGATTTAAAGTTGATTGGCAGCATTACCGTAATTGTGTACTCCTAACCCAACAAAATGATATCAGACAATTAAATACAAAAGTTCATAAAATAATTGAACTATAATTTGGCTGTCCGAAATTAGTTTCGTATATTTAGTTATTAATAAAAAAAGTTATAAAACATGGATTTAAATGAAATCAAAGGCCGTTTGAACTCACTTCAAACAAAATCAGCTCCTAAAGGAGAACGTAAAAACATTTTCTGGAGACCAGAACCCGGAAAACAAGTAGTACGTGTTATACCTAATGCGTATAACAAATCAAACCCATTTACAGAAGCTTTCTTCTACTATGGAATCGGACAAAGAGTAATGATCTCACCTACTAATTTTGGTGAAAAAGATCCCATTGCTGAATTTGCAAAACAATTACGTCAGACTAATGAAAGTGACAATTGGCGTTTAGCTAAGAAATTAGATGCTAAAATGCGTATTTTTGCTCCTGTTATTGTTCGTGGAAAAGAAGATGAAGGTGTTAAATTATGGCAGTTTGGTAAAGAAATGTATATGGACTTCTTAAACCTAGCAGATAATGAAGATGTAGGTGACTTTACAGATGTTTCCTCAGGTCGTGATATTACAATCACTACTGTAGGACCTGAAGTAACAGGTACTGCTTACAACAAATCTTCAATTATGCCTAAAGTTAGAGAAACACCTTTAGATGCGAGTGCGGATAATGTAAATGATTGGTTAGAAAACCAACCAAACCCATTAGAGGTATTCAAACGTTATTCTTTTGATGAGATGAAAAAATCACTTCAAGAATGGCTAGCACCTGAAGATGAAGTAGGAGAAGGTGCAATCATCGACGATGAAAAAGATCCAACACCATTTTCATCACCACAGAAAAATTATTCTGTAACTACACCCGCTCCTAAGGCAAGCAAAGCAGAGAAATTTGATTCTTTGTTTGATGAAAAAGATGATTTACCCTTTTAATTAAAAATACAACATGGCAAAAAGAAAGAAAAGCGATTCGCTAACGGCAGC
>TARA_R110000782_G_scaffold103991_23_pt1 | contig 12426 bp, 5 predicted proteins | sample TARA_R110000782 | Tara Oceans TARA_R110000782 (sample SAMEA4397859) | marine metagenome | biome: Polar Biome; feature: [SRF] surface water layer (ENVO:00010504); material: water (ENVO:00002006), including particulate matter (ENVO:01000060) such as... | depth 5 m
CGAGGACACGATCCTCGTCTGCCCCGAGACCGGCTACGCCGCCAACGTGGAGAAGGCGGAGATCGGCGAGCGGTCGTGGACGTGGGATCACTCCGCGACCGAGGATCTGACCAAGCGGCACACGCCCGGCATGCCGGGGATCGAGGGCGTGGCGGGGCACCTGGGGGTGACGCCGGCCCAGATGCTCAAGTCGATCGTGATGCGCACCACCGGCGGCAAGCCGCGGTGGGTGATCGCCGTCGTGCGGGGCGACCACGACGTCAACGAGGGCAAGGTCCGCGACGCCGTGGGGGCGTCGGTCGAGCTCGCTCCGGAGGCCGAGGCCCGCCTGGCCGGTTTCGCGATCGGCTACGTCTCGCCCCGCGTGCACGACACGATCCCGTGCACGCTGGTGGTGGACCCGGACGCGCTCGGCGGGGGATCGTGGGCGACCGGCGCGGACGAGAAGGACCACCACGTCACGGGGTTCAACTGGAGCCGGGACCTGCCTTCGGCTGCGAAGTCGGACCGGGTCATCGTGGCCGACGCGCGCAACGCCGAGGCGGGCGATCCCTCGCCCAGGGCCAAGGGCTCGGCGCTGGAGGCCCGGCGGGGCATCGAGGTCGGGCACATCTTCAAGCTGGGGACCAAGTACTCCGAGGCGATGGGCCTGACCGTGCTGGACAAGAACCAGCAGAAGCGCCCCGTCATCATGGGCTGCTACGGCATCGGCGTCTCGCGCACGCTGGCGGCCTGCGTCGAGATGGCCCACGACGACAACGGCATCGTGATGCCCCCGGCGATCGCTCCCTACCACGTGCACATCGTGACCATCAAGCCCGAGGAGGACGCCACGCTCCAGCGGGCGACCGCCCTGGCGGAGGAGCTGGCGGCCCGAGGCCTGGACGTGCTCATTGACGACCGGGACGAGCGTCCCGGCCCGAAGTTCAAGGACGCGGATCTGGTGGGCATCCCGGTGCGCCTGACAATCTCGCCCAAGTCGCTGGGCGAGAACGCCGCGGAGTTCAAGCTCCGGCGTGACCCTGGCAAGGGCGATCTGGTGCCGCTGGCGGACGTCGTGGACCGGACGGAGGCCGCCCTGGCCGAGCTTATGGGAGCTTGAGCCCCGGGGGGCTCCCTGATTTGGGACCCGGGTCCGGGCCGCTCTTGACACGGCGGTCTGATTTCGGGACCATGGCGGGAAACCACCCGTCCATCGGGCCAATCGTGCAGCCCGGGACCGGCGGCGGACCGTCTCGATAGGGAGCTTCCCCAAGATGCCATCACACCCACGCAGGGGCCTCACGGCCGCTGGGTTGGCCTGTACGCTCAGCGTGCTGGCCGGCTCGGCGATCGGTGCGCAGGCTCAGACCACGCCCACCCGCGACCGGATCGACTGGAGCAACGGGCTGACCGATCGGTTGGCCCCGATGTCCCGGGCGCAGGTCCGCCAGGCGGTATCCGCCCTGGCCGCCCGCCCGGATGCACACCGCGTGCAGGTCACGCTCGACCGCCCGCTCTCCAAGGACGACCGCGCCGCGCTGGAGCGGTCCGGCCTGACCCTGCTCACCTCGCTGGGCGGGACCTCGTACTTCGCCGCCCTGGCACCGGACGCCGACGCCGACGCGGTGTCCGCGGCCGGCATCCGCGCTATCTCGGCCATCCAGCCCAGCCGCAAGATGCACGCCGACGTTTCCGGCGGCATCGTCCGCTCGTGGGCGGTGGTCGGCCCGACGCCCGAGAAGCTGCGTGCCGCGGTGGATTCCGGCGTGATCACGCTCGAGGAGATGCGCAAGGCGGAGGCCGACCCCCTGGTGGCCGCCATCGTGGTGCTTCACCGCGACGCGGACCTGGCGGCCGAGTCCGACAGGCTCGCCCGGCAGTTCGGCGCGCAGGTCACGTCGGTGATGGACCCGGTGCACGCCGTGATCGTGCACGCGCCGGCCTCGCGGATCGCCTCGTTCGCGGGCGACGACGCCGTGATGTGGGTCGAGCCGCCGCTCCCGGCCCTGACCGAGACCAACGCCGAGAACCGCGTGCTGACCGGCGTGAACACCGTCAACGGCGCGCCGTACGGCCTCGACGGCACCGGCGTGACCGTGATGGTCTACGACGGCGGCAAGGTCTTCGCCCACGGCGACCTCTCCGGTCGCCTGACCATCGGCCCGACCGACACCTCGGGCACCTCCAACCACGCGACCCACGTCGCCGGCACCGTCGGCGGCTCGGGCGCGGGCAACGCCAACAACCGGGGCATGGCCCCGGGCGTGCAGATCGTCTCCTACGGCTTCGAGCAGCCCGGCGGCCTGTCGCAGGGCTTCCTCTACACCGACCCGGGCGACCTGCTGGCCGACTACACGGCCGCCATCACCCAGTTCGGCGCCGACATTTCCAACAACTCCATCGGCACCAACACCGAGCCCAACGGCTTCCCCTGCGAGTGGCAGGGCAACTACGGCGTGACCAGCGGCCTGATCGACGCGATCGCCCGCGGCTCGACCGGAAACCCCTTCCGCATCGTCTGGGCCGCCGGCAACGAGCGGCAGGGCAGCCGCTGCGACGTCGAGGGGTTCGGCGACTTCTTCTCGACCGCGCCACCCGCGGGCGCCAAGAACCACATCGCGGTCGGCTCGGTCGATTCCGACACCGACCTGACCAGCTCGTTCTCGTCGTGGGGCCCGGTCGATGACGGGCGCATCAAGCCCGATGTCTCCGCGCCCGGCTGCCAGGCCGGCGGCGACGGGGGCGTGACCTCGCTGAGTTCCTCGGGCGGATACACGACCATGTGCGGCACCTCGATGGCGTCGCCGACGGTCGCGGGCATCTCGGCCCTGATCCTCGAGCAGTGGCGTGTGACGTTCCCGGACGCCGACGACATGCGCGGCTCGACCCTCAAGGCGATCCTGGCCAACTCGGCCGAGGACCGCGGCAACGTCGGCCCGGACTACAAGTACGGCTACGGGTCCGTCCGCGCCGTGCCGGCCGTCGATACCGTGATGAGCGAGAACGTGATCGAGGCCGAGGTTTCGCAGGGCGAGACCTACCGCTTCGTCATCGTCATCGGGGCCGAGGACACCGAGCTGAAGGTCACCATGGCCTGGGACGACGCCCCGGCGGCGCCCAACATCAGCGCGGCCCTGGTCAACGACCTGGACATCCGCGTCATCGACCCCAACGGCAACACCTTCCTGCCCTGGACGCTCGACCCGGCCAACCCCGACGCGCCGGCCGTCCGCACGGTCCGCGACGGTGTGAACAACATCGAGCAGGTTTACATCGAGAACCCCATCCCCGGCGGCTACACCGTCGAGGTGGTCGGGTTCAACATCGCCGAGGGTCCCTCGCAGGGCTTCGGCATCGCCTCCAACGGCTTCCTGGTCAACTGCTCCTCGGCCGGCATCGTCGGCTTCGGCGCAAGCGTGATCCCCTGCACCGGCTCGGTCGGCCTGCAGGTGATCGACTGTGATCTGAACACCTCGGACTCGGTGATCGACACCGTGGACGTGTTCGTCGCCTCGGACACCCAGCCGGGCGGACTGTTCGTGACCCTGACCGAGACCGCGCCGGAGTCGGCCGCGTTCTTCGGCTCCATCTCGTTCTCGACCTCCGGCGGCGCGGACCTGCAGGTCTCCGCCGGCGACGAGGTCAGCGTGACCTACGTCGACGCCGACGACGGCGTGGGCGGTACCAACGTCGTCCAGACCCGCTCGATCTCGGTCGACTGCACGCCCCCGGTGGTGGTCTCCGCGTCGGCCACCGACGTGCAGCCCCGCAGCGCTGAGGTTGGGGTGACGACCGACGAGCCGACCACCGTGACGGTCAACTACGGCCCCACGCTGGACGACCTGACCGGCTCGGTCTCCTCCTCCGCCCTCCGCACGGACCACACCCTCAACATCACCGGCCTCCAGGACGACACGACCTACTTCTTCGTCGTCACCACGGCCACCGACGCCGCGGGCAACGTCAGCTCCGACGACAACGGCGGCAGCGGATACTCCTTCACCACCCCGGAGATCCCCGACTTCTTCACCGAGCAGTTCGCAAGCGGCGTCGATACGGCCGGCAGCCGCATCGAGTTCGTGCCCAACGGCACCTTTGATTTCTACACCGCGTGCGTTGATCCGCTCTCCGGCGCGCTGCCCATCGACCCGGCCGGCGGCACCACCATCGGCCTCAGCGACGACAGCTCGCAGTCGGTCGGCCTGACCGGCGGGGCCCAGGTCTCGATCTACGGCACCGCATTCTCAACCTTCTACGTCGGTTCGAACGGCTACATCACCTTCACCGGATCCGACTCGACCTACTCCGAGTCGCCCAGCGCCCACTTCGGTCAGGCCCGCGTTTCGGCCCTGTTCGACGACCTCAACCCCTCGCTCGGCGGCACCGTGAGCTGGATGCAGCTCTCCGACCGCGCGGTGGTCAGTTGGGTGGGCATCTCCGAGTACGGCACCTCCAACTCCAACACCTTCCAGATCGAGCTGTTCTTTGACGGCCGCATCGCCATCAGCCACCTCGACATCGACGTGGCCGACGCCATCGTCGGTCTCTCCGCGGGCGACGGGCTCAGCCCCGACTTCTTCAACAGCGATCTGAGTTCCTACGGCTCGTGCGGCCCGCGTCCGCCGGTCGCCGCCAGCAGCTCGGTGGGCACGGAGGTCAACACCCCCGTGGTCATCGGACTGCAGGCCACCGACGACGGACCGACCAACCTGCTGACCTACTCGGTCCTCAGCCTGCCCGGTTCCGGATCCCTGGTTGATCTCGGCACCGGCTCGACCATCGTGGCCGTCCCCTACACGATCGTGGGCGGGAGCAACCTCGTCGAGTACCGCCCCAACCACAACACCCAGGGGGACGACTCGTTCACCTTCGCCGCCGACGACGGCGGCACGCCTCCCTCGGGCGGGCAGTCGAACACCGCCACGGTGACCGTGACCGTCGGCGGCCCGCAGGCCGTCTATCAGTTCCTCGTCGACGACACGAACCCCGGCTGGGCCACCACGGGCCAGTGGGCCTTCGGCGTCCCCGCGGGCAACGACGGCGACCCGAGCGCCGGTTTCACCGGCAGCAACGTGTACGGGTACAACCTCAACGGCGACTATCCCAACAACATGCCGCGTCAGTACCTGACCTCCGGCAGCATGGACTTCAGTGACGTGACGCAGGTCAGCATGCAGTTCCGTCGCTGGCTCGGGGTCGAGAGCGCGACCTGGGATCACGCCTCGATCGAGATCTCGGTCGGCGGCGGCACCTGGCAGGTCATCTGGGACCACACGGGCGGCTCGCTCAACGAGCAGTCCTGGTCGCTCCAGACCTTCGACCTGTCCTCGTACGCCGACGACCAGCCGGACGTCCGCGTCCGCTGGGTCATGGGCACCACCGACGGATCGGTGACCTACCACGGATGGAACATCGACGACGTCGTGTTCTCCGGCGTGACGGCCATCGACTCCTGCCCGGCCGACCTGGCCGCGCCGTTCGGGGTGCTCAACTTCTTCGACATCTCGGCCTACATCAGCCTGTACAACGCCCAGGACCCGGCCGCGGACTTCGCGGCGCCCTTCGGCGTGTTCAACTTCTTCGATATCTCGGCCTACATCGGCGCGTACAACGCGGGCTGCCCCTGACCGCGGCACCCTCGTGATCTGATTTTTCCTCAGCCGGCCGGGCCCAAGCCCGGCCGGTTTTTCGTGCGCGGACCCGCCCGCGCGGGCATACGCTTGGGGGCATGGCGAACCGGATCCAACTCCCGATCCTCGACGACCGTCCCAAGGACAAATGCGGGGTGCTCGGCGTCTGGGGTGACCCCGACGCCGTCCGGCTGGTCTACCTCGGCCTGTACGCGCAGCAGCACCGCGGCCAGGAGTCGGCGGGCATCGCCGTGTCCAACGGCATCGAGCTGGAAGCCCACACCGGCATGGGGTTGGTGCCCGAGGTGTTCACGCCCCGCGACCTCGAACGCCTGGAACGCCAGCGCCGCGTCCCGGAGGGCGACCGCGTGGCCACCGCGACCGGCGGTGCCATCGGGCACAACCGCTATTCGACCTCCGGCGGCTCGAAGAGCTGCAACGCCCAGCCCCTAATGGAAACCACCGTCGACGGGCCGGTCGCCATCGGCCACAACGGCAATCTGGTCAACGGCGAGGCCTGGCGTCGGGTCTTCGCCGAGCAGGGGCGGTTGTTCCACACCACCTCGGACACCGAGGTCATCGTCCACCTGCTCGCCTCGCCCGAGCAGCGGGCCACGCCCGACCCGCTCGCCTCGACGCTGCGCAAGCTGCAGGGGGCGTTCTCGCTGGTCCTGCTCCACCCCGACCGCGTCGAGGCCGCCCGCGACCCCTGGGGCTGGCGTCCGCTGGTACTGGGCAAGCTGCCGGGCGGGCGGGACTGCGTCGCCTCCGAGACGGTCGCCCTGGACGTGATGGGCGCCGAGTTCGTCCGCGAGGTCGAGCCGGGCGAGATCGTGACGCTGTCGGACGCGGGCGTCGAGTCGCGCCGCTTCGCGCCCCCGGCCGAGCGCCTGGCCATGTGCGTGTTCGAGCACGTGTACTTCGCGTCCCCGGCCAGCAACGTGTTCGGCCAGTCGGTCCAGCTCTCGCGCGAGGAGTTCGGGGCCGAGCTGGCCCGCGAGGCGCCGGCCGAGGCGGACTTCGTGATGCCGATGCCCGACTCGGGGCGGTCGGCCGCCAACGGCTACGCCCGCGTCTCGGGCCTGCACTACCGCGAGGGCATCGTGCCCAACCGCTATGTCGGCCGGACCTTCATCAAGCCGACCCAGCAGGAACGCCGCGCGGCCGTGCGGCTCAAGCTCAACGTGGTGTCCGAGATCGTCGCCGGCAAGCGCGTCGTGGTGGTGGACGACTCGATCGTCCGCGGCACGACCACCCGCGAGAAGATGAAGCAGATCCGCGACGCGGGCGCCACCGAGATCCACCTGCGCATCTCCTGCCCGCCCATCCGCCACCCGTGCCACTTCGGCGTGGACTTCGCCACGCGCGACCAGCTCATCGCCCACGAGCGCACGGTCGAGGAGATCCGCCGGTTCCTGGGGGTCGATTCGCTGGCCTTCCTCTCGCAGGAGGGCATGCTCTTGGTGATGAAGCACCAGGCCGGGTCGTACTGCACGGCGTGCTTCTCGGGCGACTACCGCATCGACGTCGAGCACCCGGTGGCCGACGAGTTCGTCGCCAAGCAGCAGCTGCCGATGTTCCCCGAGACGCCGCAGCCGACGCCCGCGAGCAAGGCGTAGGCCCGGCCCGATCGGGCGGGCGCCGCTGAGCGGTGGCTCAGGCCTCGTCGTCCTTGGCGACCACTTCAACGCCGTAGCGGGCCCGCAGGGACTCGTAGCCGAACGGATCGGACTCGTCGTTGGCCTCGATGCCGGCGCGGAGGGCGCGGCCGCTGAGCAGGTTGATGGCGCCCTGCAGGTTGTTGCTGAACTCTTCGGCGGTGAAGGGGCGGGGGGCGACGAGGCGGGCGACGGCGACGGCGCGGGCCTTGGGCAGGGCCACGGCGACGCTCCTGGGGTTCTCGGCGACGGCGGCGGGGGTGGCCATCGGGTCGATGCCCGCGGCCGCCTCGAGCACGGCGTCGCGGAAGGCTTCCTGGTTGAGCTGGGGGTCCACGAAGCGGGACTGGCTGCTCGGGCTGACGCCCAGCGGCGAGACGCGGATGTTGGTCAGCACGCCGGGGCGGACCACGCGGGACAGGTCGACGTTCTCGACCGCCAGTGCGACGGCCGCGGGCACGCCCTCGGTGGCGGCGGCGGCTTGGAACTCGTCGAGGCGTTCTTCGAGCATCCGGAAGCCCTGCACGGCCTTGTAATCGGCGATGACCCGGGTGCGTCCGGCGTCGTCGATCGACTCGGCGGGGCCGGCGGGGCGGTGGCCGAGCACCAGCAGGTAGTAGCGGTTGCCCATCTGGTCCTGGGCGGCGGGGTCGACCTGGGGCACGCCGACCTGCACGCCGATCCCGGGCAGGAATCCCTGCTCGTTGATCTGGTCGGGCAGTTCCTGGGTCAGCACGGTGCGCGAGCCGACGCGGTAGAACGAGCGCCCGACGCCGGGGAGGGTCGCGATCTCTTCCGAGCCCAGCCAGGTGTTCTCGGGGATGCGGACGGTGGGGGTGGGCAGGCTGGTGCCCTGATCGCCCAGGCGGGTGACGATGGTCTCGGCGATGGCGTCGAGGCGGGGGCGGGCGGCGTCCCAGTTTTCGGGGAGGACGAGGGTGTCGCCGCTGCGGTCCAGGCCGCGGGTGGCGCGGAGAACCTCGGCGCGGATGATGCGGTCGGCCTCGACCATGAGCTGGTCGGTCTGGGCCTCGCGGTAGGCCTGCTCGATGCGGGCGCGTTCGGAGGCGAAGTCGCCGGGGTACAGGCGGTCGCCCTCGGGCTTGCGGCTGTCGGCCTCCCACATCTTGCGCAGCTCGACGCGGTCGACGGGCACGGCCTGGGCCATCTGCTCGCGGTCGAGCATGAGCCAGCCGAGCCGGACTCGGGCCGGCTGGGCGTAGCCGATGCCGTAGGGGTCCTCGGCGGGGGTGGCGCCGGCGCGGTCCTGGAAGAAGGACTGCAGGTCTTCCTCGGTGGGTTCGGGCACGAACTCGGACGCGACCGAGCCGGGGATCAGCGCGGCGTTGACGGCCACGGCGTCGTTGAGGTCACGCATGCCGGCCTTGGCCCCCGCGGGGGAGAAGGCCGGGGCGGTCAGGTACATCTGCACGAGGCGGTAGGCGCCCATGAACCCGGCGAGGGAGCGCCACACGTCCTCCTCGGAGGCTCCGCGGGCGTAGGCGGCGGCCTGGGCTACCTCGCGGTTGATCTGCTGGCGACGCAGCGACTCGTACTGGCCGAGCTGCTCGGTGGCCTCCTCGCCGGTGATGGCGCCCTGCATCAGGGCCATCCGCAGGCGCTGGGTGATCTCGAGCAGTTCGGTCTCGAGTTCGATCTCCACGAGCTGGCGTCCGTCCTCGACGCCGCCGACCAGGCCGGCCTCCTCGGCCATGCGCTCGAGGAGTATCCAGTGGTAGATGTTCTCGTCGTTGCCGTCGCCGCCAGCGAGCAGGCCGAGCCCGCCCTGCTGCTTGGGCAGGAACACGACCGGGGCGACACGCTTGGCCAGCTCGAGCTGGGAGCGGGCGCGGTCGACGTCGAAGAGGGTGATCTTGGAGCCGTCGGCGTAGCGGGCCATGGTCCGGTTGAACTGGGACTTCTGGAAGGAGGTCAGCACGGGTTCGAGCAGGAACACGACCATCAGCAGCGAGCCGCCGACGGCGAGGATGACCAGCTGGAACTTGCGGATGAACTTGAGCATGACCGCTCCAAATCGGGCTTTGGGGTGAGCGGGCCCGGTGGTGGTGGGGCGGCCCGCTCGGGATAAAAAAGAAGGGCCGCGGACATCGTCGTCCACGGCCCGGTGGCTTGAACCCTCGCCGTCGCTTGGGACGGGTCCGGCGGGCCGAATCTCTTAACGATAGAACTCGATGATGAGGTTCATGTTCACGTCGAAGGGCACCTGGTCCGGGGTAGGCAGGGCGACGACGCGGGCGGTCAGGTCGGAGGGGTTGAAGGCGACCCAGCCCGGGACCTCGTGGCCGCCGAGGGATTCCATGGCCTCGCGGGCGGCCTTCTGGCTCTTCTCCTTGATGGTCACCACGTCGCCGACCTTGAGGCGGTAGGACGGGATGTCGACCTTGCGGCCGTTGACCAGGATGTGGCCGTGGGAGACCATCTGGCGGGCGGCCCAGATCGTGCGGGCCACGCCGGTGCGCCGGACGACGTTGTCGAGTCGGCGCTCGAGCAGCTGGAGCAGCACGTCGCCGGAGTTGCCCTGCATGCGCTTGGCGTCGTCGACGGTGCGGGCGAACTGCTTCTCGAGCATGTTGTAGTGGTAGCGGAGCTTCTGCTTCTCGATCAGGCGGATGCCGTAGTCACGCAGGCGCTTGCCGCGGTAGCCGTGCATGCCGGGGGCGACAAGCTGGCGCTTGGAGGTGTGCTTGGGGATGTCGGCGATGGGGACGCCGACGCGGCGGGACAGCTTGACCTTGGGGCCGGTATAGGTGGCCATGGGCGATTCCTCTTTCTTCCGTCCGCGCAGCCCGCCCGGTTGAGGGTCGGTCACGCGGTGCTGGGGTTTCCAGCGACCTGCCGGGGGGCCGAGTCTTCGGTCCGGCGTGATGGCCCGGGCACGTCGCCCGAGGGGCCTCTATTGAAGGTCACACCCCGGCTCTGGTCAACCGGGGCGTGGGTGTCCCGGCGGCCCGGCGCGGCCCGGCTCCGGCACCCCAAGATTGGGTTTATACCTCAGGCGGCCGGTGGTCCCAGCCGCGGTGCGTGAGCACCCGGTCACGGCGGCGGGTTGACCGTTGGAATCCCTCCCGACCCACATCAATCCGTCGGCCAGCAACCAACCGGGCACGACCCTTCGCGTGGCGGAGGTGGGGCCGTGCGAGGCGTGGGTTGTACGAAGGGCCGCGATCGGTCAGGCTGGGTGGGCGCGTGTGCTGCATGTGGAGCACATCGGCCGGGATGCGGCCGGGGCAGGGACTTCACGCGAATGGCGGTGGGCGGCTGGGCAGCCTGCTTCAGCTGCGCGGAAGCAGGGCACCCGGCGAGGTAGCCTGCCGAGTACGGCTCAGCGGGGTACTCAGAGACCACGAACGGCGATCGGCGGCCTGAACCGGGGCGTGACCGCGTACTTGTACCGCACTGCGGAGAGGCTGTAGACCACTGCTTCAGATCGGATTACTTTTCGATGCAACAACTCGCAGCAATCCAATCCACACGACCACAAACCCAGGGACGATCCTCGCTAACATAGTGCCATTGGTATTCACGATCCAAAGTAAGATCGCTCACAGGCATCTCAAGATAGACTTCATCATCCGTAATGCTTCCTGGAAGCGAAATAGTAGCACTAAACAGATCTGCAGCTGGGTCAATTGTCGCCACGCCGTCGAACGCAAAAATCCGGTTATAAATTCTGTGCACAGCCTCAGGATCAAAGGCAAAAGCCTCAAGCTTGATCATTCTGGAATAGCAATCACTAGCAGGGATAGGGTGAACAAGTACGGCCACCCTGCCGCCCTTGTCATCCAGCATGTACAGCTCGCCAGACAAGACAAAGTCTCCGGCAGAGGTGTACATTCGGAATCGCCAGTCAGCACCAGCGTTCGAATCTCTTGCAGCCGTAGGGGCGCAGCTGAAGAAAGTGGGTGCCCCCATACAGCACGCTATGCCACACGCAAGTTGCCAATTAGTGTGACATGTTTTGTATTTTCGAGTAATCATTTATCGGTATCCCGGCTCGACATTCGTTCTTCGGCCCTATTCTGGACCTGATTCTATTGTATTTCTTTCTCTATAATAAATGGCGGATACCCTACTTCCGCGCAGCCGGGTGCCCTGCTTCTGCGCAGCTGAAGCAGGCTTCCCGTCATGGCCCCGCGTTCGCTCGGCGCGTGGCCACCCGTACCCGGTTGCGTCACGGCGCCGTCGCCGGTTGGCCGTCTGACACAGGTCCCGCCGCGATGATCGCCAGAACACACCACCCGCCCGCACCTCCGGCTACCGGAACGACCGGCATCCGAGCGTACCGACCCCCGGGATTCATCGCAAGCCTCAGCGAGCCGGTGCGACGCCCCCGGCCCGCCAAGGATCCGGTCCCATGCCAACCCTCCCCATCATCCGCGTTGACGGCGGCCTCGCCGTCCAGACCCCCTCCGGCCCCTTGCCCGTCCGTACCATCCTCGGCATCGGCCGCAACTACGCCGAGCACGCCCGGGAGCAGGGGGCGGCCCTGCCGGATCGGCCCATGGTCTTCACCAAGAACCCGGCCAGCCTGTGCCTGTCGGGGGACGACATCGTCGTGCCGCCGGTGGCGCGGGATCCGGCCTGCGGCGGGAACCAGACGGACTTCGAGGCCGAGTTGGGGGTGATCCTGGCCCGGGCGGTGCGGGATGAGTCGGAGGACGAGGCCCTGTCGGCCGTGCTGGGGTACTGCTGCGCGAACGATGTGTCGGCCCGGTGGTGGCAGAAGCAGGGGTCGGGCGGGCAGTTCTGGCGGGGGAAGTCGTTTGATACCTTCTGTCCGATCGGGCCGTGGGTGGTGCCGGCGGCCGACGTGCCCGATCCGCAGGCGTTGGGCGTGCGGTGCCGCGTGAACGGGGAAACGATGCAGGACGGGACGACGGCGGACATGATCTTCCCGGTGGCCCGGCTGATCGCGGACCTGTCGCGGGGCATGACGCTGGAGGCTGGGACGGTGATTCTGACGGGGACGCCCTCGGGGGTGGGGATGGCGCGGACGCCGCCGGTGTGGCTGCAGGACGGGGACACGGTGGAGGTCGAGATCGACGGGCTCGGGACGCTGACGAACCGGGTGCGGTTCGGGTGAGCCTGACCCGGCGTCAACTCGGGTTGCGGCTGGGTCTGCTGGTGCTGCTGGC
>TARA_R110000782_G_scaffold109131_2_pt1 | contig 12426 bp, 15 predicted proteins | sample TARA_R110000782 | Tara Oceans TARA_R110000782 (sample SAMEA4397859) | marine metagenome | biome: Polar Biome; feature: [SRF] surface water layer (ENVO:00010504); material: water (ENVO:00002006), including particulate matter (ENVO:01000060) such as... | depth 5 m
GCTTAGTGGATGCTGTAACAATTTATGGATAATGCCTAATCCAGGTGACTGTGGAAGCAGTTTAGGTGCTGCAGCATTACAATATGGCAGGAAATTGCAATGGGATGGGCCTTACCTGGGACATGACATGGGAGGCGAGTATCCTGTTGATCCAGTTATCGGCGAACTAATGAGTAAAAAGATTGTAGGTGTTGCAACAGGTCGTGCAGAGTTTGGACCAAGAGCATTAGGTACTCGCAGTTTGCTTGCTGATCCACGTGGTGAGGACATTAAAGATCGTGTAAATGAAATAAAGCGTAGACAAAAGTTCCGTCCGTTTGCTCCTATGATATTAGAAGAACACGCTGAAGACGTTTTTAACATGCACGGAGACACTAATCCATATATGCAGGGTGTGTACTATGTGAAGAATCCAGAACTATATCCTGCTATTGTGCATGCAGATGGCACCAGTCGTGTGCAAACTGTGGGCAAGCAAGATCATCCGGGTGTTCGTGCGCTGCTTGAGAAGTGGTATTTTTTAACAGGCTGTCCTCTGCTATTAAACACAAGTCTGAACATCAAAGGCGAACCAATGGTAAACAATCGCAGTGATGCAGATAGATTTGAAAAACGTTATGGTGTTAAGGTATGCAGTTAATTAGATTACATGATGATTTTTATCGCATTGAAGATGCATTTGATAAAGCAACAATAAAGAGACTACGCAAGTATTTCAAACAAAGAGATTGCTGGCAACGTTTAGGTCAAGGTACAACTACAAGAGATGAAGGGCACTATAAAAAAGAACTGCACTTGCCTAAAATAGAAAAAAAGATACAAGAATATTTTTCTACACCGTGTTTTGCTAATGCTACACAACTATGGTATGATTATGAAGGTTATATAAATGAAGTACACAAAGATTTAAGTCCTAACCTAAGTGCTAATGTACAGATATATCTCTGCAAAGGAGAATTAAATATGGGCACACACTGTTACATAGATGGCATGTGGCGCAGCGTTCCTTATATCAAAAACGGCGGATATCTAATGTTTAATCCTACACAACATGAACATGGCATGCGCTCGCCTGTTACAAATAGGCGCATGAGTATATATCAGAGTTACAGAATAACAGAGGAACCTAGTCCTATATGGTAGAGATTATTGAACGTCCAAGACTAACTGATGTACCTGCTATACTTAAACATTTTGAATTACATACATGGCAAGATGATGAACAAATGGCAGTTGCTTATTGCAAAATTGACTATCTGCATGTTTTTGTTCATTTTGGTGACAACTTATTCAGTGATACGGTTTACAAACATATTCAGCGTCTTTGTTTAGAGAACAATAGTGGAATACAGAAAAACTATGTTTGTTTTTATAGTCCTATGCTGCCCGACCCTGCCTTCGTAGATTTTGAACAACAGTTTAACAATTTTGTTTATTATCATCAACCGTTTATTGCATTTGGACAAATACCTTATCTAATAGACGTAAGCAAATTGCCTCCAATTGAACTAGATCATACTAAGAACTATTTGTGTTTAGCTAATAGAAGCACCGTTGAGCGTAGACAGGTTTTTGATTTGCTAGAAGAAAAAAATTTATTAGATCTAGGATTTGTAAGTTTTAGAAACCGTGTTATAAAGCATGTTGTGCATGAAGATAAAAAGCAACACTTGCTACCCGAGCCTTACATAAATTTCGAAGACCTGCAGTATAGACAAGAACATGCTAATCACAACCGTAAATATACTTGGTGTTATCCTATAGAAGGTTTCTTATTTGATTTTAGTATTGAAACATATTTTGAAGCAGTGCCGTTTATAACAGAAAAAAGCACTAGAGCATTTTTTTGGGGAAAGATTCCAGTAAGTACATCCAGTAGAAATCTTATGCATTATATAGAACAGTTTGGATTTGATATTTTTAGAGACGTTGTTGACTACAAATATGATATACAAAAAAATAAAGATTTGCGCATGGAACTTTATTTGCAAGAAATACATAAACTTGCTACAATGGAAATCGACACTATACCAGATTTAGAAATTAGACTAGAAAACAATCGACGTTTAATGTGCGATCTAGTAGAACGCGGTAAAACTATTCTAGAAAATATTAATTTAAACATAGCATACACTGCCGAAAACAGAGATAAATTTTTAGGATATTAATGTTTGATATTTACTGCATGCAAATGGGTGGCGAAACTACGCTTCCCGCACACACAGAATACACTCGCTATAACAACACACACTTAGCAACTATTAAACGCATAGTTGAACGTGCAAAAACTGAGTATGTATGGGTTGTTAGTGACTTGTGCGACTACACTGATTTTGATTTCTCTTGGCAACCTGTGCCTTGGGAAGCAACACAAATTCATTGTTGGGCAAGCGGCGAACAAGTGTATGGTGATACTTTTCTTGTGCCTGTACACGCTTTTAAGCGTCAAGCAGAGGGCCTTAAGGTATTAGGTTGGTACGAACACATTAACTGGCACAGCAACGGTGTACCTCGTACTACACTAGGCAACATGTATGACTGGGTATACTACAGTGATGCACGATTTGATTTTCAACCTAATTTATGGGAAAAACGCAATCTACACGCCTTTGGAACAAACGGTAGCGTACTCTTGGTGCCGCGTGACTGTAAACAGCATTTTCGGACACAGTACTATGACTACCCATACATATTGCGTCATAATGACTATAAAGTAGATGAAAAGACACAAGATGTAGTGTTCATTTCATATGACGAAAAAAACGCCGATTTAAACTACGATATACTAAAAAAATCCTATCCGCAGGCAAAAAGATTACATGGAGTTGAAGGACAACTTAATGCACTACGCCGTGCGGCTGAGATAAGTGACACAGATCATTACTTTGCAGTATTTGCAAAAACACAAATAAATCCAGACTTTAGGTTTGATTTTTTGCCAGATAGATTACGCACACCCAGTCATTATATTTTTAATGCTCGCAACATGAGCAATGATCTAGAATATGGAACAATGGGAGTTATATTATATAACTGTGATCTACTGTTAAACACTGAGATAGATGATTTTGGTATAGACTTTACTACAAGTTTTCCCATACAAGTTGTGCCAGAACTTAGTGCATTTGCATATTATGCAGAGGATCCTTATCGTGCATGGCGCACTGCTTTTCGTGAATGTACTAAATTGCAAAGTCGTTGTATACCAGGACAAGTAGACATTGAAACACAACACAGACTTAATGTGTGGTGTACACAAGCGCATGGAGACTATGCTGAATGGGTTTTAAGAGGAGCAAATGATGGAGTAGAGTTTGCTAAAACTGGAGAGGATCTCAAACAAATAAATGATTGGCAGTGGCTAAGGCATAGATTTAACACTTTATATGAACTAGCCTGATATTGTGTAACTGCTTGTATCCTTTGTGCCAGCCGCTGCCTTAACACCTTGTATAACTTGTTCAACTTCGGCATTTGTCATATATGCACAGTTAGGAAGTGTAATACTTGTACTCTGTAATTGTGCTGACATTTCAGGCACAGCCTGTTGATAAGGTTTTTCAGTGGGAGGCAGTACAGGATAATGCACAGTACCAGGCATACTATCTCTGTTTGTATGTCTGATAACATACTTGCTGTATGTGCTAGACTCTCTGTATCTAGCAAACTCTACAACACCAGCAAGTTCTTTATAATATGTGGTTGCAATATTCTTTCGTCTCTGTTGATGCCCGTCCAAGTAATCCAAGTTTACAAATACACTTGCAACTTCATGTGTACTCATGACACTGTTAATACCAAGTGTATTTGTTACATCACTGTTGGTACGCTTGCCATGTAATCTTCCCAGCGTTGCTAGTTCTGCAACTTCATCATCATTTGTTACTATAGCACCGCCACTGCCAAAACTTGTGCAGGGCTTTGTTGGTGAAAAACTTAGCATACTAAATGTAGCATCACTTAGTGGTGCACCAAAACTCTGTGCAGCATCTTCAACTAGTAACAATCCATTTGCTCTGCACCATTCGCCTACATTACTTACACTAGGATTTCCAAGTAGTGTAACATACAGTAACACTCTAGTATTAGAATTTATTTTGCTTTCCGCTTTTGCTAAATCAATATGATAAAAAGCATCTACATCACAAAATACAGGCTTTAGTCCTGCAAGACTAATTGCACTTACACTGCTAATCCATGTGTATGCAGGTACTAGCACCTCTGTGCCTTTGGGTAAATTAAGGTTACGCAACCCTTGCGTTAATGCTGCAGTACCACTGCCATAGGTTGCACAATACTTGCGATCAGTAACTTCACAAATACGTTCTTCTAAATGTTCCGTTAGTTCGCCACGTTGAAACACACCTTTGATCATGTGATGGTTTGCCAAATTGTTTACTGTGCTGCCAACTTCTGCCCAGTGTCTATCTAAATTAAATGCTTTCATAACGTGGTAGCCTCTTTGTGTAGGGTTGTTCTAATAACCAATCTAAATATTTTGGAATACCAAAATCAATATCCATGCGAGGATTCCAATCTGTACTATTCTTTAGTTTGTCGCTAGTAAGTGTATCCCTGTTAGGATAAAAATCATCATGCGGCAGTGTAGTAATACTTCCGCCTAGTCTTGCTTGTACCATTTCAGCAGCTTCCATAATAGTGCGACCTTTGCCCCTAGTGCAATTAAAGATTTCATTAGCACAATTTTTGTGTGTAGCGGCTGTAGCAAAAGCACTAGCAACATCTTCTACCCAACTAAAGTCCAGTTTATTATCAGGACCTTGTACACGCAGTTCTCCGGTAGTAAGTGCTGCTTCTGCTAGTTTACTAATTACACGCACTATCATATCTCTTGTACCGTACAACGCACTAGGGCGTAGGATAGTATACTCTAATCCTTTTTCACGTTGCCAAATCTGACACATTTTTTCTCCTTGTAGTTTGTAACTACCATACAGTGTAAGAGGATCTGTTCTTGCTGTTTCAACAGGCGCATCACTAGTAAAGTCACCATATACCATACTACTACTAGCAAACACAATACGTTCTACATTATATTCTACACACAGGTCTAGTGTAACTGCGGTAGCAGTAATCATATTACCTGTGGCATCAATTACGTTACGCTTTACCATGTAAGCATTTGGATATGTAGCAACATGAATTACAATGTTGGGTTTAAACTGTTTAAATGTATTTTCCATAAACACAGGATCTTCAATTTGTCCAGGGTATACTTCGTCTGCACCACAATGATCCTGACGTTGTTCTAGTACACAATCATATTCATCTTTGGGAAAAGTATAGTATTTGTGATAGCAATCTACTACTCCTATTGTATGTCCTTGTGCTTTTAGCACGTTAGCAGTGTGACTACCAATAAACCCGTGTCCACCTAAAATAAGAATTCTTTTCATCGTATATTCCTGTACTGTAAATCAAATGCTTCTGCGTACTGCACACCTAACATTTGTCCACGATATGCTGCTAGTCCGCGAATATTATGTAATAATGTCTCATCGAAGTAACTTGTATAACACATTATACTATCTAACTTTGTTTTAATCAAGTCCGAAATGTCAACAAACACTGTGGGATTAAAGATTTTATTCTTATTGCTGTATGGGCCGCCTTCCATGCACCAAAACTCACCTCTGTATCTGCGTAAACTACTGTTAACAATATTAAATGTATTTTGATGATCGTTGTGATGATCGCCTTTGCTGTGGGTAATGATTAGATCATAATCTTTGGCATTTACTACTTCGTCCATCTGTGTAATACTAGCATTGTTCCATTCTAGTCTTGGTCTGCCTGTTTCGTCATATGGATTTTTCATAATATGAAACGGAATACCGAGAACCTTTTCACTGTCTTGATATTCTTTTTGCATTTGTGCTCTATCTCTGTGAACACTAGGACGAGGAGCATTGTCATCTCTAGCAACAACAATGTCTACTTCTGCGCCTTGTGCTTTAAACTTTAACAGTGTGCCAGCGCAGCCAAGTTCAACATCGTCTGGATGCGCACCAATTGCAAGAATACGTTTATACATTTCGTAATTTCTCCAAGTTATTATATACTCTGCGTATATGGCTAATGCCATTAATGCTTTCCAAGTTATTGGTCATAATGCTAAACACAAAGTTATCAATTTGTTTTGCAAGCGGAGTTAATTCATCGTGATGTGTAATAGTTTCTTTGTGGTCTGTAGTTAAACTGTTAAGATATCTGCCTTCATAAACATCAATTGTGTCTGTATTATCATCAGCAAATACACTTTTTGTTTTGCCTATTAGTGTTACACTACGACACTTCTGAGGATAGTGCCAACCTGCATGCAACATTGCACTAAAACTATTGTAATCTATTTTCCATATAGCGTAGTCTGCATTTATACATTCTGTAGTAAATTCACTAAACTTTTGTACACTTTGTATTTCTTCGCCCTTTAAATAATCCAGTAGTGCAAGATCATGCACACTTAGATGTAGTTCTAAATCTACATCTCCTTGTGGAATAGTGCCCCAGTTTAATCTGCGACTTTCAAACATTTTTAATGTATCCAGAGGATAACTGTTTTTAATCCATTGTGTATTAGGAGTAAAACATAGTATATGCCCTGCTTGGCATACTGTATTATTGCTTTGGGCAACATCACAAATATGTTGCACAGTTTCATTTAGTATACTAACAGGTTTCTCAATTAACACAGGAATATTTTTTGCCAGGTGTTCATTTGCTAAAAAATGATGGGTAGGTGCAGGAGTTGCAATAATAGCCGCATCATAATCATAGTTTACACTGTCGCCTAGATCAATGCGAACACAGTCATATTTTTGTTCAACTGTGTTTGCAATATTAGTGCCCCATCTGCCTGTGCCTATAACTGCTATACGCATTCATTTACCTTGTCTATAATATATTCTACTTGTTCATCAGTTAAAAATGGATGTACAGGAATACATACATTATTTTTTCCATAATACTCTGTTACTGGCAATGTTTGTCCTGTGTTGTATGCATTTAATTTGTGTATTGGTGTGTTGTAATAAGATCGTATTTGAATATCTTCTAGCTCTTTGATTTGATCTGTGATAATAGCATATTGATGATATACTGGAACACAGTCTGTATTAATTTTTTGTGTTGGCAAGTTGATATTTGCTTTATAGTGTAATGCTATTTCTCTACGCCTGTTATTTCTACTATCTAGTTTAGGCAGTTCGTGTAGTAATATATCAGCATGAATACTATCCATTCTACTATTCCATCCAACTGTGCCTGCACGAAATTTAATGTTGCCTTGACCGTGATTTCTAAGATGCTTTATACTATCAACAAAGTCTTTAGGTCCTGTGACGCAGCCTGCATCTCCTAGCGTCGCTAAATTTTTAGTAGGATAAAAACTATAACAACTAATAACACTTGTGTTACCTAATGGATTGTTTTTGTATAATGCGCCTGTTGCTTGTGCGTTATCTTCAATAACTGGTGTACCATCTGCTACTCTTAAAATACCGTCAATGTCTGCAACATTTCCAAATAAGTTTACATAGATAATAGCGTCTACACTATCAACGACTGATAGCAAATGTTCTGTGTCCATGCACAGTGTATTGTTAATGTCAACAAATACAGGCTGTGCATACAATTGCTTTACAACTTCTGCAGTGCTTAACCAAGTAAAACTTGGAACAGCAACACGACTACCAGGCCCTATGCCCAATGCTTGTAAACACATACGCAAACTATCAGTACAGTTAGCAGTAGCCGCGCATGCTTCGGACCCAGTGTATTCTGCAAAGGCTTGTTCAAACTTTGCTACACTAGGTCCTAGGATATAACTATTCGTATCTAAGGTCGGTGCAACTATTTCTGAAATATTGATAGCTGCAAAATCACTTAGTTTGATCATTCATCTACTGTTTCTGGTTCTTCTACAACAAGTTTAGTTTGTTTGCTTACTACGAATTCTTCGATAATAGCTTCAACATCGCTGTTGTTTTTTTCCATATATCGAATAGCATCGCCTGGTGTTTTAACAATGCCTTGTCTAATCAAGTGTCGTGCTGCTAGAATAAAGTGGATCTTGTTAGCACCAAGTTGTGCAATAGTTTCTTGAGGATGCTTCGCGCCCATGTTGTACTCCTATAGAGTGTTTGCTAGTGGAAAGATTTCTGCGATTACAGTGGCACATTCTTTAGCAATATCCATATGCTCTTTTTGTGTACCGTTAGCACTGCGCAATTCAATATAGTGTACCCAACTGCGCAGAGTACCGTTCATATATAAACGGGTTTTTGTAAGTCCTTCAGGTAAAACTACACGGGCTTGTTCTTTTGCAATGCCATTATCAATAGCCCATCGGTATGCTTTATCCGCTGCCATAACAACTGCATCCTGTTTTGCTGCCCAATTTTGTTGTAGTTTTATTGCGTCCTCATTATCTTCTAAGTCAATGCTGTTTTGCCTATTTTTTGTATCTTGCAGTCTTGCTTCTCTGCTTACAAATTGCATGTCCTCAACAGGATTTGCATAACGTTGGCTAAACTCTTGAAAACTGAAACTACGGTGACGCACAATTTGATGTGCTATATCACGAGTAGTTTCAATCTCAAGACAAGCACTGACCATTTCTAATGGTGACCAATGCTGGTGTTTGACCAGGTACCTAATAAGTTTTTCGCTTGTTTCGGTATTAATTTGTGCGCTAGGGTTACTTACTCTTGCACAAAATGCAATAAGTTCTTGAACATTATCTACACCTTCTGCTTCAAAATCTGGAGCAGGTTTACTGTAACTTACTAATTTTACTTTCATACTCATATTATATTACCTTTCACTTAAAAGAGCAAGTCTTCTAATTAACTTATTATATGGATGTTCGACTTTTAACGACAAAAAGTCTGGACTGTTAAATCCTAGATATAGAGTTTTTTCATTACGAACAGTTGGGTTGAATAGTTTATATATCTCTGCTTCATCTAACACAAGTTCGTCAAATTCAACATGAGTTAATCTTATGTGCTTATCCTTGCCAATTGATTGATTGTTTGGATTTTTGTCAAACATAGTTACTTTTAGTGTTCCTTTTCGTGCTTTGCAATTAACTGTGAATTCGTTTTGTGCATTGCCGTAAAATAATACCTCATCGTTGATTTTTATTTCTACTTTGGGATTTAATTCTGCAATAAACTGAAACATCATCGCAGTGCTCGTTTGTATGTATCTTTGTGTTTGTATTTTAGTTTACCTATTCTAGCAAACTCATCATCTAGTATACGCTTTCTTTGTAGCCTGACCTCCGGAGTTGAATTATCACAAGTCCAACGATTAGGATCATTCCAGTCTATGTCAACAAGCTCTAGTAACGGACTATTTCTGTTTATATAGGTCACATTTACAATATTACTTACAAAGGTGTGTTTTTTATTATCCAGTCTATCAACTAGTTTAGTATATTCAGCAAAATCATCTTCTGTTTCTGTAGGATATCCAACAAGCCACAAACAATCTCTAATCCAAACATTGTGTTTCGCATACATATCTATATAGTAAAGCACATCTTCCCAGGTATATTTTTTACGCATATGATGTAAAACTTTATCACTTACATGATCCATTCCAGGACTTGCATGGAAGTTTGTTTTGTTCATAAGTTCAAACTCTTCTTCGCTTGTTCTATTTGCAGGCTTTACTGCTATTTGGCTGTTCCAATATATTGGTCCTAGTTCTTGTTGTAGTTTGTACATGCCTTGCAATAACCGCATCCATGCACTTGTGCTGCCGTTGATTGTACTATCACCTAAAAAGTAATAGCGCCTCCCGGTTGTAGTTACATAGTGTCTAAATTCACTTATTACATCATCTACTGGACGAGTGATCCAATTTTGAAGTATAGGTATATCGCAAAATGTGCATTGTTTTACACATCCTAAACTAAAATGTATCTTAGGTGCCCATTCTATGTCTAGCAATTCTCCTTGCATTGCTGGATGATCAATGTCTTCTCGTATGTATGTGCTATCGTAAACTCTTTGATCTTTAATAGGATCTTCTACTAGATGCTTAGGTAAAAATCCTAAACTTGGAAATTTTGCACTGTGACGATATATTTTACCTGACACATTAAAATCGTTCTGTATTGCTTGCTTTAGAGTTACATCTGCTTGATTTAAAAACACAGCGTCTACGAGTTTAAGATCTAATAGATAGTTTGCCCATTCACTTTCATACTCGCCTTCACCTGGTGAATAAACTCCATTACCGCCGATATAAATTTTACAACCTATATGCATTTTTATTATACTGCATATTAGTTCGCACCAACTGCGACTTTCGGTGCTAAAAACATTTATAAGAACTCGGTGGTTATTTTTTACACACCTGAGCTCTCGTAATATCAGTCTAATAATTTTAAACACTGGAATAGGACTTCGAATCATTACACCAAAGTTGTCTATGTTTTCCCAATGTTGTGTGTTAAAAAACTTCTTGTATATCTTATGATTGATATCTATTATTTCGCAATGTTCACGTTGTTTGTCAAATAAATTTTTTAGTTCTAAGATAGACCAAGACAAATTGTCAGGAAATCTTGGTGTATGTAATAACCAGTTTTTTCCTGACATTGTATAATTTTATGCTATTGCTTTTTTGGCTGCTGGCTTGCGTCCACGCTTTGCTTTAGGCTTCAGTGCAGGATTAAGACCCTGTGCTTCTTCCATCAAACGAGACGCTTCTGCTTCTAGATTAGCCATTTGTGCTTTCATTTGATCTGCTTGTTGAACAAGGTTCTGTGCAATAGATTCGTCGCTCAATACACCTGGATTGCCCATTGCTGTCGCTGCGGCTTTTACGCCCGCAGCCTTCTTTTTGGGATCAGCAATTCCAGCGTTAGCATCCAATTCAGCAAGTTTACCTGCTGCATCACTGCCAGTGTCCAAGTCACGGATAATTTTATTAAGTTCGTCCAAACGAACACCTGGGTTGTTTGGCTGCGGGATCATAAGAATATCCTGTGTGCGAATCTTTTTCATAAAGCGTTCACTGTGCAGAGTATTTAAAATAGTCCGTCCGTTAGTGCCTGTAATGCCATGAATTGCATCGCCTAGGTCTTTTGCTGCCTGACCTTTTGCGCTTTGGATAGCGTTCATTAGATCATCGTGCAAATTTTGCTGCAATTGATCAGGATAGACAACCAATGCCATATGATCCTCACCTGGTACTTCACGGAAAACTACAACAACTTTTTTATCGCCTTGTCTTCCTACATGTTTAATCATTGGATTCTTCTCCTGGTAATTCACCCATGTCACCATCGTCTTGTGCTTGGGGCGTTTCAGGCTGCGTATTTTCAACTGCACCATTTGCAACTAAAAAGTTCATTAGATTGTTATACAACGCACCACATGCTGCCATTTCATTTGCTTTAATAGCGCCGCGATTACTTACAACTTCAATAATGTTAGCCATAAGTTTTAGATCGTTTACGCCAAGTGCTGGCGCTGCCTCTGCAGGAACTGCAGTTTCCGCTGGCATTTTTTCTTCTTCAGACATTCGAATCTCCTTGTGTCTTTGATATCATTAATAGTATTATATGTGAAATATGTCTTTGTGTCAATAATAATTATATGCTACTATTATTTATTTTATGTAGTTGGCTTTGCGAGTTTTTTCATAGTGTCGGAATCAATTGTAAAACCAGATCCGTATCCAATTATACATGCTTCACCATCACTAACTTCCTGTAGTGCCCATTCTTTTGTTTCAGGGTTGATTGCTAGAAATACATACACAGGGCCAGGATCTTCTTCTGCCACACTGTTTGCCATACCATTGCCACCAAAGGTAAGTTCTAGTCCTTTGCTTTTACTAATTTCTGTGACTTTTTCCACAGTTCCGCATACAACAGGCTTTGATGCCCACGTTGGCTCTGCTTCTTGTGCAAAAGCATTGGAAGCGGTTAATAAGATAGCAAATAATAGTGTTAGGCATTTCATAACATTATTTAGCTTCACTATAATACGCATGGTTGCCAAATGGTGGAACAATGTCCTCACTGCCGTGTATGATAAACACTGTATCGCAGTAGTCTGGATCGCCCCAACTATTCCAAGGGTATCCATCAGTGAACATAATAAAGCGTTCTGGACGGATTTCGTTTTCTTTCATAAAGGTCCAGTTAGCATCAAAGTCTGTGCCGCCTCCGCCAGTAATAGCATAGTCGTCAAACTCATCGATGTTATGTGGAGTAAATTCGCAGTAATTGTAGCACTGTGTATCAAAGCACCATACCTTGATCTTAAAGTCCTGGAACTGTTCCATAATGCCACGCACTTCTGACAACATCTCCTTGCCCATTGCGTCGCTGATACTACCACTCATGTCCAGTGCTAGTGCAATGTCAATGGTTTCTTCTGG
>TARA_R110000782_G_scaffold74557_1_pt1 | contig 12399 bp, 17 predicted proteins | sample TARA_R110000782 | Tara Oceans TARA_R110000782 (sample SAMEA4397859) | marine metagenome | biome: Polar Biome; feature: [SRF] surface water layer (ENVO:00010504); material: water (ENVO:00002006), including particulate matter (ENVO:01000060) such as... | depth 5 m
TGCCGACCTTAGCGCTCTTCCGCCCGGTCGTTTTATTGAGCTTGAACTATTCTTAATCTCAACTGACCGTGATGCAACTCCAGTTCTGCGAGGCATTGACGTGCGCTTCCAGTGCGAAATAGAAGAGTAGGATTTAGAATGAAGCCTGGAGATTTAGTACAGAGCACCATCTTTGACCCCACTGGCTCAGGAGGTTACGGGCTTGTGATGGGCTCATGCGACACCGCCGAGCACTGGAGTGTATGGTGGGTTGGTGATACCACCCCTGTTAGTAAAGTCGTAGAGGACTACCCTCACGGCGCAATTATTGACATTCACGAAGACGACATAGTTGTTGTTTCTGCGGGCATAGAAAAAGAAAATAAAGAATGAGAGCCGGCGACCTTATAAGGTTTAGGCAGTGTACTTTTCACGGCACCCCTAATTTATATTCTGAGTGGAAGATGGGTTTACTCCTAGAGTATGAGCCTTGGATGAAAATAGCTAAAATAAGCTATAATGGAAAAATAGTGTCAGTACGAGCCAATGACGCACAAATACATCAACGAGCTAAAAGAGAACGCTAGAACTATTTACATACACAAACGAGGTGGTATGAACATGCAAGAAAGAATTGACAAGGTATTAGGCAAATGGGCTTCCCGTAAACTTATTGTATGGGCGACTTCAACAGTTTTTCTGGCTATGGGTACTTTGACCAGTAGCGACTGGGTTGCAGTCTCCTTGGCGTACATTGGTCTACAAGGTGCTGCTGATATAGCGGCAACCTGGAAACACGGAAGTTCAAACCGATGAAACATCTTTGGTATAAGCTAAAAGAGATGTGGTGGAAGATCGTTATTGCTTTCGTGCTTGTCTTCGTTTTATTCTTTTACCTCTATAGCCTCGTGCGACCATCTGCAAATAAGAACCAATTTTTAGAAACTATAACAACTGAGGCAACACTTGCCTTAAAGGAAAACGAGTTGCGTGCTAAACTTGAAAAAGATAAGATAGGAATAATCAAGAAAACCTTCGAAGATCGTTTAGGCGATACAAAGAAGATAGACGACAGAGAAGAACGATTGAAGGCTCTTATCAGATTGCATGAAGAATTAGACATTTAAGGAGAAGATAAAATGGTAGACATCCCTATACTAGAGATTGAGGATTACGATCCAGAACTGAACGAAGAGCAGGAATCCGTTACTGATCTTTCTGGCGGTGCTTTAACTTATGCCATCGTTGGCGCAGGTCAAGGCGGCGGTCGTATGGCTAAAGCTTTTTACGACATGGGTTACGCAAAAACTATAGCGGTGAACACAGCCCGCTCGGACCTCAATGGTCTTGACCTTCCCGAGAACCAAAAGTTTTTGGTTGATGAGCACGGAGAGCAGGGCGCTGGCAAAGATCAAGCCAAGGCCGAAGCTGCGATCGAGCGGAAAGAACAAGAAGTATTTAATAAGTTCCGTGAAATATTTGGAAACAATGTTGACAGAGTCATCATCTGCTTGGGCGTCTCAGGCGGTTCAGGCGGAGGCACAGTCAACACTCTTATCAGGGTAGCCAAGAAGTACTTCACCTATATCGGAGTTGAAGATGTAGATCAGCGTGTCGGTGTGATAGCATCCCTACCCACTGCTGGTGAATCAGCTTCTCCAACAGTTGCGAATAATGCCCATGCTCGTATGACCCAGCTTTGCGAACTCGCCGAAAAGGGTCAAATTGCTCCTTTGGTTATGGTCGATAACGAGAAGATTAAAAAGCTTTATCCTAAACTGACTGTTAAGAAGTTCTGGACAACTATCAACAATACCGTTGCGGGCTTGTTCCATGTGTTCAACGTCCTCGCAAATAAAGATTCTGAATATACCGCTTTTGATGCTACCGACTATGACAGTATTATGCGCCAACCGGGCTGCATGATTATGGGTGTGACGAGCGTTAAGGATGTCGAGAACGAAACAGCAATCTCTAATGCCCTCAAGAAAAATCTAGAGAAAACACTTCTTGCCGAAGGCTTTGATCTGACAAGCGCCACAGGCGCTGCCTGTATCGTCGTCGGCGGAGAGGTACTCTTTGAGGAAACGGTGGGACTCATGGACAGTATTGAGTTCGGTTTTGATACTTTGGCTGCCTTGACTGGTGGTGCGATTATCCACCGTGGTATTTACGAAGATGATAAACGGGATAAGCTAGTTACCTATACCTTGATCAGTGGGCTGAAGCGCCCCCAGAAACGTATTGACGGTCTAAAGAAATTCATTACGGATACCAAGGCATCACGAAAGAAATAAAGTGAAGAAGTATACTACTCTTATTTTACTATTCTCCTTCGCTGCCACTGCGGGTGAGGTCACTGAATTCAAACCTCGCCCAGCAGTAGTTGAGCAAGAGGGTCTCTCTTATGTGGGTATCCTGCTTAGCGAAGAGAGCTTCCGAAAGATTTTGCAAGACAAGATTGACACCACCGCTAAAATAGCAGGATGCTCGATAGACAGCCAGGTCTGTACACAAGTACACGACATTTATAAGACTTCGATGAAAAAACTTCAAGAAGAAATAAGAAAAGACAATACCTGGTTTAAAAGGAATAAGGGTGCCCTCGGTTTACTCACCGGCTTGGTTGTCGGAGTGGGCACTTCAATTGCGATAGTACGAGCGGTCAACAGTCAGTGAAGAAAAAAGATTATAATTATATCGCATCAGTGGAAAAGGCAATAGCCGAGAAGTACGGGAAGAACACTGTCCAGGATTTCAGGTCTAACTGGGAACCGGATCGAGAGCAGGAATATTTAGAGCAGCTAAAGCAACGCCGTTTCAAGGGATATAAAAAACATCATAAGAAAACTATAACGATCGCTGAGGATACTATAATTCACGAGCGACCTATCAAAGCCTCAACTAACAGGACGTGCCCCGTCTGTAAAACATATTCATTTTCCGTAAAGGACGACCTATATATGAATAGGTTTCAAAGCTGCTATCTGTGCTATATAGACTTTATCCAAGATCGTGAAGATAGATGGAGTACCGGCTGGCAACCAAATGAAGAACACCTACTCGGGTGTCTTAAAAGGAGAAAAAAGTAATGGCATCTGTAATGGAAGTAATAACCTGTTTGAATCAAATCGCTGCTAACTCATATGATAGCGGTGTATTAGAGTCTCCCATCGGTCTAAACCGTGAAGAGGGTCATCCAATTTTAGACAGTCGCTTGATGGACGGGTTCCGAGTTCGATTCGCCGCCGACAAGATGATCGTTACCTATCAGTCAGAAATGCACCTAAACGAGGTTCACCCACGCAATCAGTTTGAAAACGAGATTGAGCGTAAGTTTGCAGATATTGTAAAGTTCTTGAAGAAAGAATATAAGAATATTAAAAAGCAGAGCGTAACTCTAGTCGCTGAAGGCGATGCTAACATGCTCGTCCAGTCAACCTCTCGCTATCACACATGGGTCCAAGCTCATAAGCATTATAGTATTGGCTCGCTAGATAAGACTACTGACGGCGTCAAGAAGAGCAGCGCTAATGTCGCTGACAAACCATTTGAGAAGAGGTTTAAAGACTTTTTAGAGCTTTCCTCTGACAAGCGCCCATCTAACGATACATCTAAGAAGAATCCTGATACGCCGGAGGCATAATGCCATCTAACAAGCAGGAAGTAATGGCGGAAATTGTCCGCTGTGGCAAAGACCCTGCTTATTTCTGTAATAAGTACGCCAAGATCTCTCATCCAATGAAAGGTCTTATCCCGTTTGATATGTACAAGTTTCAGGAAGAAGCACTAAGGGACTTCAAGAGGAACCGCTTTAGCGTTATTCTAAAGGCTCGTCAGTTGGGCATCTCTACCACCGTTGCTGCCTATGTTTGCTGGATGATGCTCTTCCATCGAGACAAGAACGTTTTGGTTGTTGCTACAAAACTACAAACAGCGACCAATATGGTGAAGAAGACTAAAGCTATACACAAGCATCTTCCCGACTGGCTAAAGATTGCCAGTATCTCTATTGATAACAGAACATCTTTTGAGTTGAGCAATGGCTCACAGGTTAAGGCGTCTTCTACTTCTGGAGACGCAGGACGCTCTGAAGCTCTTTCTCTTCTGGTCGTTGACGAAGCCGCTTTCGTTGATGGAATGGACGAGTTGTGGGCGGGTCTTTATCCTACCCTATCGACTGGTGGTCGCTGTGTTGCGTTGTCCACCCCTAACGGCGTTGGCAACTGGTTTCATAAGACTTATACTGAAGCCGAGGAAAAGAAAAATGATTTCCATCTAGTGAAGCTTCCCTGGAATGTCCACCCCGACCGAGACCAAGAGTGGTTTGAAAAAGAAACCAAAAACATGACTCGTAGAGAGATTGCGCAAGAACTAGAATGTAACTTCAACGCCTCAGGCGAGACAGTTGTCCACGGCGATGATCTTACCCTTATTTTAGAAAGTATATCAGAACCCCTGCATAAAACTGGGTTCGATAGAAACTATTGGATATGGAAAGAACCCTCTGCTGACGGGCAGTACATTTTGGTGGCTGACGTAGCCCGAGGCGACGGGTCTGACTATAGTGTCGGGCATGTATTTGACGTTGCCACTATGGAACAGGTGGCAGAATATCAGGGAAAAATAACCCCAGATATGTTTGCTCCACTCTTACACTCTATTGGTTCCGAGTACAATGACGCTCTCCTTATCGTTGAAAATAATTCCCTAGGTATAGGGGTTCTCAGCCGCCTACAAGATTTAGACTATAAGAATTTATATTATAGTGTAAAATCGACACACGAGTATGTTGATGAACTCACGGCACAGGCTGTGGGAGGAGTTGCCGGTTTCACGATGTCTATGAAAACCAGACCACTTGTAATCGCTAAGTTCGAGGAATTTGTAAGAAATAAACTAATTACTATTAATTCTATTCGTTTTGCTAATGAGATTAAGACTTTTGTTTGGCATAACGGCAGGCCTCAAGCGATGCGTAGTTACAATGATGACCTTGTTATCGCCGCCTGCATTGGTTGCTGGGTCAGAGGAACGGCATTGACCGCTAATAAGCGGGAGGAGAATTTCAAAAAGGCTCTCTTGAGTTGCATTTCTGTGGGCGGAACTAAACTAAACACTACGATCGAAGGACAGCACGGATACAAGCAGTCCTCTAACAAATTCCGAGACTCTGAAGGCAGAGTACAAGATCTTGACTGGATAATTAAAGGATAAAAAATGGCAGACAATAACCCAAATAGCAATAACCCGAGGAACAGTACCTCCCCACTCTTCCGTAGGTTGACCAGACTCTTCAGTGGTCCGATCGTAAACTACGATCGCCCTGCCGTTATTCGAGGAACGAGAAGGGATGTACAAAAGTATACCTTTACAAGCGGTACGGGCAGAGAGTTCAAGAAGAAGGAGTATTATAATCCTTTCGGTGAACTTAGTAACAGTGTTCTGTATGCTCGTAACAAGCAGGTTAGATATACTGATTTTGACCAAATGGAATATATGCCAGAAATAGCTTCGGCATTAGACATTTATGCTGATGAGATTACTACTTCTACCGCATTCAATCCCCTCGTGAGTGTTGACTGTCATAACCGTGAGATTAAAGAAATCCTTCACACTTTGATGTTCACCGTCCTGAACATTGAATCAAATCTTTTCGGCTGGTCACGCAGCATGTGCAAGTATGGTGATTATTATCTTTACCTAGACATAGATGATACGCTCGGCGTTACCAATGTCATTCCTCTTCCCGTCCGATCAATGGAGAGAATTGAAGGAACTGACCCGACCAACCCAAATTATATTCAATATTTCTGGCAAGGTGCAGAAGGAAACAAAGGTGTTAGTTTTGAAAACTGGCAAGTATCTCACTTCCGTGTAATCGGTAATGACAGATATGTTCCTTATGGTACTTCAGCCCTGGAGCCTGCCCGCCGTATCTGGCGTCAGCTTACTCTCCTCGAAGATGCTATGATGGCATACCGTATTGTTCGTTCCCCTGAGCGCCGTGTATTCTACATTGATGTTGGCAACATTTCCCCAGAAGATGTGGAACAATATATCGAACAAGTAAAAACACAAATGAAGCGCAACCAGATTGTAGATGATCAGACTGGTCAGGTTGACCTTCGTTATAATGCAATGAGTGTTGACGAAGATTATTACATCCCAGTCCGTGGCAACACAAGTAATACCAGAATCGAAACTTTGGCTGGTGGGCAGTTTACCGGAGACATCGACGATGTAAATTATCTCCGTGACAAACTGTTCTCAGCCCTCAAGGTACCAAAGGCTTACTTAGCCCAGGCAGATTCAGTTGAGGATAAGACAACCTTATCCCAAAAGGACGTTCGCTTTTCTAGAACCATCCAGAGACTTCAACGTGTAGTCATTGCCGAACTAGAGAAGATATGTATTATCCACCTCTACACGCTCGGCTTTAGAGACGCTGACCTTACTTCATTCAAACTAAGCCTCAACAATCCATCTAAGATTGCTGAACTACAAGAGCTTGAGCATCTTCGGACCAAGTTCGATATTGCTGGCTCTGCTACTGAGGGCTTCTTCTCCCGTAACTGGGTCTATAAAAACATCTTTAAGATCTCCGACGAAGAAATTGATAGAATTCAAATTGAACTTTATGGCGATGCTAAATTAGGTGCAGCCATTGAAGAAGCCGGCACAATTCCAGAAACCGAAGGCGGCGACTTAGGGCTAGGCGAAGACGGCGATGATCTCGGTCTCGACCTTGAAGATGAAGGAGATCTGGAAGATGAAGGTCCCCTTCTGGCCGAACCAGAACCCGCACAAAGAGACGATAAAAGGAAGACTTCCGGACCTAGATTGAGAAGTATGAATGGACAATATAACAAGGAGTCTGCTTCTAACACAAAGCGCACCCTATTTAAAGGTGACGATCTTATAGCTGGGCTCACTCAAATGACCCGTCTTAAAAATGGTATCGCCACAGAGAGCTTAGACAAAGAAGAGAAAGTGCTATTCAATAATCAGTTCGAAATAAAGAAACTCTTGGAACAATTGGGAAACAAAGATGAAGGTCAAGCATAATAAGAAAAGGAATACAGCGTTTTTATTTGAAGCTTTGTTAAGAGAATTAACAAAGTCTGTTGTATCCCAACAAAAGAGCCGGACTAAAGCCGTCAAGAAGATACTCTCAGAGCATTTCCGAAAGGGACATGTCCTAAACAAGGAAATGGACTGTTATAATGCCTTGGCAGAAGATCAACAACTTGATCGCTCTTCCGCAGAGAAGATGGTCCATCTTGCAAAGCAAACTTATGCTAAACTTAGTGAACAGGATATTTTCAAAGAACAGTCACAGGTCATCAAAAAGATCAATACGGTTTTGGGCAAAGAAGTGTTTAACCACTTTGTCCCCAACTATAAGTCTTTCGCTACGATAGCCCAGATCTTTGGCGACAAGTCTCCCCTAAAGAGCCGTGTCCTGATGGAGAATAAGTTAGTAGAGGGTCTGATGTCCTCTGCTCTTGCTGGAGAAAAGCTAGAGCCAGTAGATAGCCTGACTGTTAAGGCTTTTGCCGAGAGGTTTAACCAGCACTATTCTGATCTCCTAACAGAACAAAAAGAACTTCTCGGGAAATATATTGTCTCTTTCGGTAATTCCTCTGTTGACTTCAAACTTTATATTGCCGAGGAGCTTAAGCGTATTCATAGCATCGTCTCCAAGTCTCTAGAGATGGAAGAAGTAAAAGAAGATGCCGAGATGACCGAAAGTACAGAGAAAATCCTCAAGGAAATTGAAGCATGGAATATTTCCAAGCTAACTGAGGCACAGATTCTAAAAATTCTAAAGCTGCAAAAGCTGATAGAAGAGTACCACTCCGATGACAATTAGAATAAGCTTACAGGGTTCCGAGAAGCCCACCCAAGAAAGCATATCTCTTCAGGTAAGCCGCACCCTTGATGGTAATCTTCTCATAAACGATCACAAATATATTGATATTGTGGTTAACCCTATTGAGGGAAAAGTAGCGACCTTGTCAAAACCCGAGGTTGATCGTGATGTGTATGAGTATCAAAGAGATCTTATGTACCATCTTTTCAAGGGCGGTATTACTGACGCTGCTAATCCGCAAGGCGGTCCCGTCTTTGGTCTTATAGAAACTTCCTATCCTTTAGAATCTGACATCAATCCCTTGGAGACAGTTCTATTTCTTATACAGGATTATATCCAGCGCTCTTCTGACGCAGAATTAGTCGCTGATAAATACGACCAGAACATTGAAGATAGATTTACTGAACCTACTGACGAAGATTCTACAGAATATGGTGAAATTACTCCATACGAGGACACCCCTAAAGCTTACCAGACCGGCGATCCTACTTATACCTTCGCTGGCTACGGCTACCTGTACTAGTAGAAAGTAGAAACTTGATCACTTATATATTGTGCTGTTACGGGCTTACTCAGGTGTTAGTATTTTCTTCTATCTTTGAGAAAATCAGACCCCAGCATCATTTTTTTCACTGCCCAATGTGCATTGGCTTCTGGGTTGGTATACTTCTTCTGCTCCTAAACCCTTTTACAGAACTATTTATATTTGATGTAAGCTTCGTGAATGCTTTACTTTTGGGAAGCCTTGCATCAGGCACTTCGTATGCCTTGTGTATGCTAATATCAGACGAGGGATTTAAACTTGAACATCGAGATAATAGAGGTTTGGACAAGAAAATGGATGCTTCGACCCGTAACAAACTGTTGCAGGGGTAGCAGTATCGAGCGGGTAACGCCCGCATTTCAAAGGAGATAGAGATGACTAAGAAATATGTGCTTCAAGAGTTTATGAGTTTGGATTACAGCAGCGGCCTTCTTACCGAAGAAGAGCGTGAAGGCAACCGTGCCGGCACTCATTTGATCGTCGCTGGACCAATCCAGCGTGCAGACACACCAAACGGAAACCAAAGAGTTTACCCAAAGGACCTGCTAATGCGAGAAATGAAGAACTATGAGAAGCTAGTAAATGAATGCAGAGCAACCGGAGAACTAGATCACCCAGACCATTCAGTGGTAACCTTGGCAAATGTGAGCCATCTTGTTACCGAAGTATGGTGGAAAGATAACGATGTGATGGGCAAGATCAAGATTTTGGACACCCCTGCCGGCAAGATAGCCCAGGAACTAGTTCGAGGCGGCGTCCAGCTAGGAATTTCTAGTCGAGGTCTGGGGTCAACCAGACAAGAAGGCAAGATTACTATGGTAGAAGACGACTTTCAGCTATTATGTTTTGACCTTGTATCTGAACCAAGCACTACTGGTGCTTTCCTCGTGGCTGAAAATAAGATTAAAACTTATCTCACAAAGGCAGATAGGATCAATAGGGCTCTCAATGATATTTTGGACAACTAAAGAAAAGAGTTACAATGAAAAAAACAGAGCTTAAAGATATTATAAAGGAATGCGTAAGAGAGGTAATCTTCGAAGAAGGTGCTTTATCTGGCATTATCCGGGAATGCGTACAGGGACTGGAGGGAGTATCCGTACTAAGAGAGGGCAGTATTCAGCCTCAAGCACCAACCCCAGCAGCTAATCCTGCTCGCAGAAAGGTGTTGGACGAGATAGCTTCTCACTCCTACGAAGACCTAAAGAAGAGCTTTCCCAACCCTGAGCTTTTTGAGGGAACGACCCCTTTACAAGAGAATAAGGGAACCAACGCACTGCAAGGTGTACCTGCCGGTCAGTCCGGCGTAGATATTTCAACCATACCAGGCTTCGGCAACTGGTCCAACGTTGCAACTGCAATAAGAAAGTAAGAATATGAAAAACAATTTTAGAAACAATTCAAAATCTAACCCCCGGCAATTTGAAACTTGCGTCACTGTTCACGCAGAAGAGTGTAACGGCGATGCTGAAAGAATGGTCCGTCGCTTTTCCAAAAAGGTAAAGCGTGAAGGCATCCTCGAAGAAGCTCGTGATCGTGCTCATTTTACAAAGCCCTCAGTAATCGCTGCGGAGAGAAAGAAGGCTACGAAAAGATTAATCAGAAATGTGAATAGAAAAAGAGAAGAACTATGTACTCCTAGAGACAGAGTTATAAGGAGACGACGATAGATGGCTACATCACCAGATCAAACAGTATACTTCAACGGATACCACAATAGGTCCCCAGGGCTTGGAAGCGTAGGAGCCTATCAGGTTGCTGGCACTCCTTACTTGACGGCTAGCCACGTAGATGCCGGGCAAGAAGTTCAGATTACATTTCCGGCTCTTCCACGATCAATCACCATCATCAATAAAGATGCTGCGAATGATGATCTTCACATTCGTTTTGCTTCGGTGGGTCTCGACGCCAGCGGTGATCACTATATCTCACTCGATGCTCAGAACTCTTCTGTAACCTTCAACGTCCGCACCCGCTCTATTTTTCTTCAAGCACCAGTTGGTGCTGTAGACTTCCAGCTTTTTGCTGAATTGACTGGCATTGCTACAAACCTTATGCCAGATTTCAATATTGCTAACTGGCCTGGAATTACTGTATAAAAACAATATTGTATAATAGGAGAGAGTACTAATGGGAGCATACGGCGGCGGAGGCGGGTTTACACCCTCACCAAACAATATTCCTGGACCTACAAAAGTAGGCAGCATAGTGGCAGATATACATCAAATGACCGGCTCGGTCGAGATTGATGGTGGCCTAACCCTCAATGGGACTCCAATAACTTCAGGACCACACACAACTCCTGGCGGAGCAGACACACAGGTCCAATATAATAATGCTGGAGCCTTTGCCGGCTCTGCCAACCTTACTTTCGATGGCTCAAACCTGAAGACCACGGGAAGTCTATATATTAGCTCTTCGGCAGCAGGTAGTAATGTACCCCTTCTCCGCATCGACCATCCCGGTTCCGGGGATGATAACCCCATTCTCTTTGTAACGGGCTCGGGATTTGTTGGAATCGGAGTCCTAGAACCTACATATCACCTTCAGGTTGCAGCCAGCAATTTAGGTGCTCCGGTGGGTACTACTAGAGCATTTCAAGTTGAGAGCGATACCGGTGGAGAATGGTTTTCTGTAAACGGCGGCTCTATTTCTTTCGGCGCTGTCGGCGGATTCGCCAAATGGGGCGGCATTGACCTCGGCCAACGATTCAATATCGCCCCCTTCAATGCCACCTATGGAGCCCTTGGTATCGGAAAGTATCCGGGATCCACTGTCAATATAGTAGAGGTAAATAGCGCCAATTCTGATCAAGGCGGAGACTTCTTTGTAATCGACTCTGACGGCAACACCGGCATTGGCGTAACGAGCCCCACCGCCGTGCTTCATATCTCCTCTTCTGGAACAGAGCCACTTCTCAGAGTAGACCACTCGGGTCAGTCTGGATCCGCCGCTGCTCCGTTGCTGTATATCACGTCATCAGCACATGTCGATGGTGAAGCCATGATCGGCATTGGCACTAACGCACCAAGCAGAAACGGGATACATATAAAGTCTACAACTGGTACTGGGATTAATATTGAAGCCGATACTCATAACACTCCCGAGACGTATGACCGTGCTGCTTGGATTAATATGACCGCTGATGGCAATAGGATAATCCTGGGTACTACTAACCAAGTCGACCTCGACCCCTTTGGAGCATACCTCGGCGGGGCTAAACCCAATACCGCCGTTTTCGGACCAAGAAGCGGCGGCGTGCCCCTTCACTTTGTAACAAGTAACAAAATTAAAACTACCTTGGATGCTTCGGGTCACTTCGGCGTGGGTCAAGGCTTCAGCAACCTTAACTACCCTACCGCTATTGTCCACATTTCAGGCTCCGAGGCTAATGTTGCTAGCAACTCTCCATTACTAAACGTCGAACACGACGCTAACTCTAATATTTTATTCGTAACGGGTTCAGGACGAGTCGGCATCGGGACAGGCACACCAATTCAAACTCTATCTGTAAGCGGCAGTGCAGCTTTCTCTGGTTCCTTCGGCTCAACAGCCATAGAGACTAGAAGCACAGACCTTGGGGTATTATCCGCAACCGATGGTGTATCAATTATTGACTTGACAGCCGCAGCAATAAATACAAGTTTTACCTTCTCTATCGATAACGGAACATTTATCGGACAACAAAAGTCTATTTATGTTAAGACAATTATTGGTGCCACCGGAGCTAACTCAAATGACGCAAAGCTACAGGGAACTAATATCGACAGCGCTCAAGCGCTTGCATCTGGCCAGCTTTGGCTCAGCGGCTCCGACGGCGGCGGCGGGTTCTTCGGCTGGAGCCGAGGTGGCGCTGTTCTGTTCTGGGATGGAACATATTGGGCACCAACCTCGGTAGCAAACCTATCCTGGAATTAAGTCAAAAAACATTTCTAGTCTTTTAGACTTGTAATCGACTATTTATTGGTGATGTCTTATCATCAGAAAAAGGGGATTGATA
>TARA_R110000782_G_scaffold20139_1_pt1 | contig 12389 bp, 8 predicted proteins | sample TARA_R110000782 | Tara Oceans TARA_R110000782 (sample SAMEA4397859) | marine metagenome | biome: Polar Biome; feature: [SRF] surface water layer (ENVO:00010504); material: water (ENVO:00002006), including particulate matter (ENVO:01000060) such as... | depth 5 m
GAACACCTGCAATTATGGATGCTCTGCTTGGGTTTACTGGAACCACAGGTACATCCTTTCCCGCAGCTCCGTTTTGAAAATCCTTTTTATCTTCTTCTTTTTCCTCTTCAACCACTTCTAAACCATCAGTATTTGAAATATATTCATCTAGAATAGTGAAACTACTTTGTTCAAAACCCTCTGTTACAAAATCTTCAGAGATATCTTCTCCTTCGTATTTATATTTTATAGACATTTTATTTGATTTTTAATAATGGATTACTACTGATTAAATTTTTTAATTCTCTTTTCAAATCATCGTTACCAGGAATCGAGTTTATCAATGCTCTAACTCTTACTGGATCGTTTAAATCAAATTTCATAGTATCTGTAAATTCAGTCTTTTCTCCTTTAACAATACTAGATCCTGATACAAACTTTAGTTCTAAAATCTTAGAAGATTTCGCATCAGCACCCTTACCAGTTCCAGAATCCGAAGCAGGTATATCTATTATTTTTACATCAACTATATTTTCTCCACCAATCTCTTTATTTTTAAAATAAGCTTCAGGTTGGTTAAATATGTCATTAAAAACTGTTTTAGCTTGTTCAACCGCTTGTCCTCTTCTTATTTCACCTTCTGTTGGTTTTTTAGTATCTTCTGGATTTACTTTTTTACTACCAGTATTTTTAAATAAAATTTCATCATCAACAGAAACAGTAGAAGCAGGGTTAAAAGAATTTAACCTTACAACATCTCCTTCAGTTGCTTTTCTAGCACTGTATTTATTTAAAAACTTTTTCTCTATAGAATCGTCTATTAATAGGTTTTTTATATGATCTACCCTGCCTTCAGAAGTAGGATACGTTTTGTTAAATTCCTTAATAGTCATACCACCTTTTCCTAACGCGAAGTTAAGGAAAGCTTGAATTGAAGCATCGTTACCATCAACTATTGCACTAGCTTTACCTAACATAATATCGTTTAAACCTTCATTGTTTCTTATAGCTCCAATATCTATTAACTCTTCTTGGTCTTCATAATCATCTGTAGTTATTTCAATTTGTCCAGTAAGTTTTTGATTTATTACACCTTTCTTATCCTCTATTCCAGCTTCTTTATAAACTTCTGAATAATTAGGTGCATCTGGTATGTCTGTTGTGAATTCACCATCCCATTCATTCGCGTCTCTTTTAAATGAGAACTTGTAATACTCTTGCTCGTCTTCGAAAACTGATTCCATACCTTCTTCTTGCTCAGAAGTTAATTGACCTGCAAAATCTCCACCTTCTCTAAATTGATCTACTGGCACTAACGTAGTAGCTTCTAAGAAGTTTTCACCTTTTTCACCTCTACTTATTTTTCTAGACTCTTTAACTTTGTCGTTAATCATCTCATCTGTATCAACAGCGTAGTAAGCTAGTTGATTTTTTAATCTTTCAAAGTTGTCATTACCTCTAAAAGTCCAACCACCGGATTGACCTAACTTTTGTTGTGATTTTTCCCTTACGCCTTCTATACCTGTTATAACTTTACCCATCGCATCAACAGCTTGGGTTTGATACATTTTCGCATTATCAACTACTTCTTGATATTCCTTTTTTTGATCTGGCGTTAAGTTAGTGTTTAACTCTATTTGTACCCCTGCGTCTATAGCTCCTATTTTTTCCCCATCACCATCTAAGTCTTTCATAGTCTGCTCCATGAACTGATTAGCTATGTTTGAATCTCTTTTCTTAATTGCAATATAGCTATCTCTAGCTACACCCATGTAAGATTCTCTACTCCTTGTTGATAGCTTTTGCATAGCAGCAGAGTCTCTTCTTGATTGCGCCGCTTGAGCTGCTTGAGATTTTTGATAAGCTTCACCAGCACTTATAATTCCTTGAGAAACTTGTTGACCAAAATTAGCTATTGCTTTACCCCAAACATCTGTGGATCTATCTACTATTATGGGTGGATTTCTATAACTCATATTTAAATTTATTTTTAATTTCTTTAATTACCTTAGCTTACCAAGCTTAAAATCAAATTAGGTTTTAAGATTAAAATCAATTGGACTTTTAGAAGATATTAAGCTGCTAGCTATACCTCCAATAGCTCCAAAACCTGAAGATATAGCGCTTGATCTAGCTTGATTAGCCTGTGCTTCTTGAGCTTGAGCTTGTGATATTGCACCAGACGCTCTGTCCATGTCTGCATTTCTTCTATTTTCATCAGCAGCGAACATAAACTCTTTACCAGCAGCATCAGTAGCTTGAACTCTTTGACCTTCAGATATAGCTATACCTTGAAGCCTTTGCTGTTCAGACATTTTTTGAGATTGAAGCGTTTGCTCTCCTTGAGCTTTTAGTTTTTCATTTTGAGCTTCTTGTTGCTCTATGCTTGATGACACTCCTTTCTTAGATTGTAAAGCAGCTTGTGCTAAAGCTGTTGCTCCACCGGCACTTGCTCCTGTTGCCATAATGGTATCTAACGTATTAGCTAAAGCTATATCAGCTTCTTCTATTTGTATTTCAGCGGCTTGAGTTGCAACACCTAAGCTAGCAAAAGGATTAGATAAGTTATCTGAAAGATCAGTTGCTAAACTAGATAAATTGGTAGTAGATGCATATGGATTTATGATCTTTTGTCTACCTCTTTTTAATGTGTTTAGTTCTGCTTGAGCTGAGTTTCTTGCATCTCTTGCTCTTCCTGCTGCTTTTTTAGCCCTGTTTGCTCCAACCGCAGCGCCCACTCCAGATACCACTGCGCCTGCTATTGCTGTAAATCCCGCCATAGTTTATATTTTTTTAATTATCTCGTAAGATGGATTATCATCCACCGTATACCCTAGTTTTTTATGTTTATCTATAAGACTTTTACTTCTACCTATACTAAGAATAACTTTAAAACCACCTTCTATACCCCATTCTTCTAATGATGATATTAGCAGCTCTATAGCTTCTGACTTATTTCTTTCTTCTGGGTTGCTCACAATCCACTCCATCCAAGCTATTTTTGAATTTGTACCGTAAAGAAAACCGGCTACAATAGGTGCGCCGTTTCTCTCGATCATAATACCTCCAGTGCCGTTTTCTGGAAGTAAGGTCCTGTCTAAAGGTTCCCAGTCTGGCCACGATGCCCACCATTTAACTATTGTATCATAGTCTTCAAGCGTTAATCTTCTTTTATTTAATTCCATTTAATTGATTTAATTTAATATGATGATTCTGAAAAGTTAGAGGATAAAGAAAATAACTCGTTTGATCCAGACGTAGCCGTGTTAGTAGCTGTCATTTTAACTGTAGCAAAAAACCCTTTTACACCAGAAATTGATTGACCATATAAAACTTCACCTTGAGTAGCTAAACTAGTATTTATAAGGTTAGCAAAGTACTTGTCTTCTTTTCTTTTGAATTCATTTTTAAGCAAACTGTTTTGCATCTCTGCTAATGTTGTAGGTATAGAAAAAACATTTACTGCGTTAGCTTGGTCTTCGTCTGTTTCAAAGCTAGTCATTGACCAGTTTTTCCCGCCTTCGTAATTTATAGTTTTAAAAGACTTTATTGATGAAGGTTGTAAATTTAATATACTAGTTACAGTTGAGTCGTATTGTACGCCGTAAAAGTTAGATCTGTTTACACTGTTTCCAGTGCTATCTATCTCCGTATAGTGCTTATATATAGAACCGTTAGAGGTTGAAAAGAAATTGTTTTGAATACTAAACATTTGTTCAGGTATATAACTTAAAATGCTTGTCCAACCTCTAACTGATTCGTCAAAAGTAACAGTTACATCACCTTGTGTACCAGAAGAACAAAGAGATAATACATATGAATTATTATATATATCATAACCTCCAATAGCTTTACCACTTTGCAAGCCTCCAAACTTATCTCTGAAGAAATCATACATACCGTTATTAGATATCTCCGTTATACCGTCCATAGACAATCTAAGCACAGCTCCTCTTGATGCATCTGTAAAATATTTTCTATAACCATAAACAGCGAAAGACTCTGGGTTTTTAGCTATACCAAACTCACCAGCGTATGGTTGTATATTCCCAATAACAACGTTAGAAGCAGTCTGTAAAGGCATACCTTCTTGACTATATATAGCGTCTTTATCTATTAAAGCTCTACTTACTTTTGTTTCTTGAAAGATAATTAGATTAGAATCTTCTGCATAAAGCTTTTGTATTGATCCATATCTTGGGTCTGTAGATCTAGTAATATCTTGAGCTACAGAGAATTGATTGGTATTATTTACACCAGTTCTAGAGTTGTAAACGCCAGAATAAATAAGAGAACTTTCTCTAATCTCAGCTTCTTTAACCTCATCTACAGCGTATGCTTTTACGCCAAAATCAACAGTGGTGTTATTATATCCACCACGTATTCTTGCTTCTTCTATGTACCAGTCTTTATTTATATCTGCTGTTGATGCATTATATTCTTTTGGTATATTTGTAAAGTCTTTTATAGGTCCTAAAACAATAGTAGCAGGCGAGGTTATGGTAGGAGATGGCTCTGGGTTCACTAAGAATTGAGTATCACTGTTTCTTTTAACTATGTACCCTACGTATCTACTTGACGTACCATATTCTATTGTTACTTCCTGTCCAACATTCATACTGACGGGTCCAAAGCCTGGGCTGTCTATGTTTATAGTGTTACCGGATTGAGAACTAAACACAGGCGTCGATCCGCCACTTACATCTGAAATGCTTTTAATCTTCTTTAACCAAAAAGAGTTATAGTATTTTAATTCTATAGTAGCTGCCATAAGTATTTAATCACTTGTTTTTTTGACTTATTACTGTAATAAGTTAGTATTTCTATTATCTGCTCTATTGTTATTACAAACACCACTAGTATTAAAAACACCTCTTTTAGCGTTAGTTGTAGCTGGAATAGATTTTTGCCCAGCAGATGTTAACTTGATAACTGATTTGGTCGGATTAATCTTTGTTTGACCTGAGCCAGATGTCGGTGGTCCGTAATAAATATAATCATACGCAGTAGCGGCAGTAGTAGCGGTTATTTGCTCCCATTTAAGAGCGGTTACATAGTATCTATCCCCTGTTGGAGGTGTGTATACTGTGTCTAATGCGAAAGTTGTAAAAAATTCACGTGCATATTCTCCAAAAGGAGTATCCGCGTACACTCTATTCTCAGGTTGAATTCCTGTTGTAATACAAGAATTTGGGTTCTGACCAGGTACTGTTGTGTACCCAGTACTACTGTTTGTGTACATGTCGTAAGCATATACGCGTTGTACTTGCCCTGTGCCTTGGTAATGTAAGTCAAATAATGTTAAATCAAAGGAACCAATTTGTTCATCTGTATTTACGGATGCTACAGCTGCATCTACCTTCACTATAAAAGCGTATTCCCCAGGTGTATTTTGAGCGAAATATGTATAATAAGGTTGGTAAGGTGGATTTCCTAAAGGTCCATATACATTTAATTTTGGTAGACTGGTTGTACCATTACTATCACTTATTGCTGCCCAAGCATCTGTAGGAGTTGCTCTATGATAAGTTTCTATGACTAAATCCGCTTGTAGTGTATTATTTTCTTGTCCTGCATATGAAAGATCCGCCACAAGTTGAATTCCAAACTCTCCTTGAGAAAGTACACCAACAGGAGTGTTTGTACCATCTTTGTACATTAATAGGTTAGATACGTTGTTAGGGTAATTAGGTAGTTCATCATTAGGGATAATTCCGTCTGACATGTATTGACAAAAAGCAAAAGTACTTGGGTTAGTACCAGATGCATTAGGATCGTAATACCAATTTTCTAAATTACCATTAGATTCACCAATATTGGTTTGCGCATACCCATTTACTATAGTAACTGTCTTATTTATACAAATACTGTCAGTGTCTAAAGCCCCGTTGCTAGCTGCGTCACACAGTTGAATTGAAAGGGGATACGACCCAGAGCCTGCACCTACTCCGGCTGAAGTTAAACTTAATACACCTGTGTTTTGGTTTAATGCAAAGAATCCATCATCATTACCTGAAAGAATTGTCCATCTAAAACCAACAGTGTCATTATTCGCATCTACAGAGCCGTTTAAAGCGTTGGTTGAAGTGTCTGAAAAATCATGTATTGTTTGACCTGCTGTAAAAGTAGGGTCAAAAGTATATGAAGGTGGCGATGGGAGATCAAAGCTTGGGGTTATATTTTGCAGTCTACCGCTAAAAGAAAGCACAACAGAACTCCAACTTGAGTCAGGGTCAGGGTCTACAATTTCCATCTCAAAAGTATAAACATCTCTATCGAAACTACCAAATTCATACACAAATGGCCGTAGATGTTGCACGAAGTAAGCTCCAGGATCAGCGCCATTTGAAGGAACTTGACTTATCTCAAAATCATTAGAAACAACTGTACCATCTCCATTTGTAACACTGTAGTTACCTAATTCAGTTAACTGCATTTCGCCGCCAGTGTTGTTTAGCGGGTAAAAATTTCCTGTTAACGGTGTATTACCAGTAACACCTTTTGCTGGATTGTCTTCAAAAAACTCAAAAGCAGTATCCTGTAGACCTACTGGACCATCAAAACCTACACCAACATCCCAGTTTATATCAGAAATAAGTCCCACTGAAGCTGTTTCCCAATAAATATCTAAATTAGATACAAAAGGTTCTGTTTCGTAAACAGCAAGTTGAAACCTGTCTTGTGAAAGGTTGGGTGTTGAAAAGAAGCTATTATAATTTAATCCAAATTGATTTTCCGTAGTAACTCTGGCTACAATAGGATTAGATTCGTATTGAAAAATTGCTGAAGTTCCATTTGTAGCAATATCATTTAATATATCGTTTGTATTCCCTATTGATGTAGAAATGTCAGAAGATCTAAATGGGTAGTATTGAGTATTCCTAAATCCTCCAACCGCTGAACCTATTGGTTTAACACGTCCGAAAAGTTTAACACTACTTCTATATTGTTTTTGGTCTGGTCCAACTTCCGATAAGTCTCTTGGTACTTTGTTTATATTGTCGTTTACAAGCGTTATATAACTTACTGATTCATCTGTGTCTGTAGAGTCATCGACAAGTCCACCACCTGCAACCGCACTAGGTAGATATACATTGTAATATTCTTGCTCTGTTTGTTTAACAACCACCTTGTAAGAATACCAACCTAATGTATTTATAGTATAAGTAAATTTAGTGTCTATAGGATTTGCAAGATCTGTTTCATATAAATTGTTGACTCTACCGTTCGTTGTTACCACGTAAGGATTGTTGCCCGTGACACTAGTAATAACCACATAATCTTGTGTGCTACCTCTTAAGTATTGACCTACTGAAGGTACAACAGTATTTGCGGAACCTGTATCTATAGTAAAAGTATATGTAGAATCCGTAGTTGTAGTGGTGCTACTTACTAGTAGGTCAAACCTTCCAGCTTCTTCAGCATATAGCCCAGGAGCACTGTTTTCAGTCTTTACAGATGTTATTGGTGTGTTAACTAACATTATGATAGAACTACCAGGCCAATCAATAACACCATCAGGCATATCACCCGCGTCAATATCTCCAGAACCGCTTGGATCGTCTTGTATGTATTCGTTATATATAGTAGAACCAGCAAAGAACGTACCACCTACATCTACACCATTTCCTTGTCCAGAAGATAATATTACATCGGATTGTCTTCCAAATTTATCTGATAATACAATACCAACTTGATAATTTCTATTTTGCTTAACTGTATGGTTTGGGTATTCTACAAAGTTCGTATATGTTCCAGAAGAAAGTTTTGTCTGTACATTAATATTGTAATTTATAAACCTAGGAGGAGTATGTTTTGTCTGAAAATTACTATAAACAACTCTGTTACCAATTATCTCTTGCCCAAACGCTTTAACTGGCACTTTATCGTATACTCTAGTCGTTTGATCTGCTGGAAGTGTTCTAATTGGTTTTGTGGATTGGTAGTTGTATGTATAAAAATTATCATCTCCAGTTAGACCATCTAGCACTATTGAGTCAACTACTTTAACAGTTGTTTGATCAGATTCTTTATACAGTATGTCAATTTCTTTAAGCTTATAAGAACTAACTATATTACTAATAGTGTCTGGAAGAGGTATAACTAGTTCGATGTTATTAACATCATTCTCGAACCAATTAACAATAGTGCTCTGAACAGCGTTATCTTCTTGGCCGTTAATAAAGTAACCTTTTTGTTTTGGTATAAAAGCTATCTGTGTAAAAGGAGAGAAAATAGAATACTCGTTATCTTCAAATTTAAATCTATATGCGAATCTAACAAATTTATCCTCTAAATAATCAGGATCACCTGGCCAAGTACTAACGTTTGATTTGTCAGTCATTGTCGACGATAAGAAATAAATAGTGTCTGTAGTTGTAATAGCTGTAAGGGGTGCATCTGAAATAGTAACAGTGGTTTGTCCTGTAACCCCGGACGCTACCGCGCTAACAACCGTTATATACTCGTTTGGTTCGATTGTAGCTGATCCACCTTGGCTTGATCCTAGTACAATCATACCTGCTACAATACTAGTGTTTTCTGGAACATCAAATACGGTTGTTGAAGCAATGCTAGTAACATCTTCAATTTCTTCTTTTATAAGAGATATAGGTTGATATGGGTTGTATTTAGCAACAGAAATATGATTTTCCTTGTAGTAGTGAGAGTTGCCTTCTCTTATAGCTGTTTCTACATTTATTTTCCTTGGCTGATTTCTATTATCTGTCCAAAATAATAAATCTTCTATTAAGTTAGCGCCAAGAACAGGGTTTCTTGTAGAAAAATTAAGCCAATAACCTTCTAATAATAAGTTAGTTGTGTTATTTAATGAATTGTAAACTAACACCTGGCAAAGAGCAGTGTCTGGGGCTAACCCAGCGTTATACCAATCTGTCTTGAAGTAATAAACAAGAGAGTTAGTATCATCAACAAAATAGCCTATTACTCTTCCATCATCGTCATAAGAGCTTGATGTAACTATAGAGTTACCTAATATTGATTCTAAAGAACCTACATCGCTTGACTCTGATCTAGAGACAGCTATGTTTAAAGCATCTCTGTATTCGTTCTTCGGTATCAATCTAGCATCTAAATCTTTATTCATTTTAGATGATATGAAACTATTTTTTACTTCTGCCATTTAATTTATGATTTTATCCACTTGGATTTACCTCGCATAACTTGAACAAACTCGCTTAGCTTAATATTAGATAACCTTATTTTAGCATTTCTTAATTTAGCACTTTTTTCTTGACGTAGTCTTTGGACTAGATATTCAGGTTGATTGATTCTGGTAGAAACTATAGCATGTAAAATATAAGCATACATAGCTTCTTCAGCCATCTTAGGGACTCTAGTATCCAAGTCGTAGGCTAAGCCATCAGAAATGTACTCTAAAATGATCGTACGGCCAACTAGATCGTTTGAAAAACAAAAACTATTAGTTCTTTCATTTATCGTAAACCAACCGTTCACTTGACTAATCTCTGGTTGTATCCCGTAGAAACCACTTTGCCAAGCAAATCCTTGACCAAAACCTCCACCATATACATCAGCCCATACAGGTGACCCATCTTGTAGTTGGTTATTTATAGTACCAATACCATTAGAATTCCATCTCTGTTCTGTTACTGAAGGTGTTTCTATGTTTGTTCCAAAACTGTCTTGAATAGGTGTGCCTTTGCCATCTTGCAAGAGAACTGAAGTTGGGTTACTAGTAAGTGTAGTTGGATATATAATGTGTTTAATACCTGATCGATCTATCCATGATATGTTTACATAATTAACATAGTCCTGAGGTATAGGAATGCTTAAGCTTGGTGGTATATCTATCTCTTGTGATCTTACGCTTTTTAATGTATCATAGCTAAACTCTTGCATAGCTCTTTTAGCAAAAAATACAATATCTGTTCTTTTTGCAGATAATATCATTTTGCCATCACCAACATAAGCTACTAAAAAGTTATTTACAATGTCATCTAACTTAGTGTACGCGTATGAACCGTAATTCTCTTGTCTAGCAGACTCTACAAGTTGTATAATTACAACATCATTTGTTGATACAGTAGAAACAACAACAGAATCACCAACTAAAGTATAGTCTGTAGTTTCTGTTTTAAGTTGATTGTTTATAAAAACTTGATAGTTTGAATTTTGAACACCTTGTATAGTTGGCTTTAATATAGTATCTCCAACCCATTTTATACTAACATTAGTAGCGTTTGCAGCTGAAACGTAACCCTGTTGACCTGAGTAGTAATGTGCGTTGTTTTCTGTAATTAAACCCATTTGTTATTAAGATTTTGCGTTTTGTTCTTCTTGTTTAATTTGTTGAGCAGCCAATTGTATTATTGTAGGATCCTGAACTACTACACCAGCATATAAAAGTATTCTATTTATAACATTGGTTTCCTCAGAGGTTTCTAGCTCAAAGTTGTAAGATCCTGTTGGTGTGAACTCATAATAACCATTAGTTGATATAAAGTTCCAAATTACTTTTTGAGGTTTTCTAAGAAAAGTAGCTTGAACTACTTTTGTTGTGGCAATAGAGTCTGGCTTAACATAAATTTTACCAGATTCATAAAGATATACGGGAAAGTTTTCGGTTGGAGCTGTCAAGTCTGATCTTTCTACGTTGTAGAAGTCCGCTCTTTGAAGTCTTTGAGCCTCTATAGGCACATTCTCACCAACGCTAACTGTTCCTAGTCTATAGAAAGCAAATTCAGTAGTTAATGGATTATCGTCGTAAACAACAGGAGTACCTCCTCTTAAAGAATCAAATAAAGGTAAACGGAAATAAGGTATAGTTCCTTGAGGTACGTGGTCACAAAATCCAAAGCATTTGAATAATGCTAGCTTATCATCTAGGTCAACCTGCCTATTACTGTAGTCAAAATCTGCTTGAGGCACACGTATTTGCTGGTTTAAGTCATCGAAGTATTGCTCAAATATATCAAGTTGAACTTTAGTGGCTGTTTTATTAAACTCGTCTGGAGTCATATAACCACGTTGCTCTTTATTTAATATCAGCAAAACGGTTTTGTATACCGAGTTTACGTTTATAGCCATATCTGTTTTGTTTATTCAGAAAAGTTAGTAAAAATTAATCTAGATTTAGATCTTTCTAATTTGTCTATTTTTTCTATTAATAATCTTTGTAGTAAGTTTGGATTTGTGTTTTCTCTATTTGCTAATATAGCGTAAACTATACAAGCATATAAAGCTTCTTCTGCTAGTTTTGGAATAGCTGCATTTTCATCAGTAGTCAAAGCGTTTGATAAGTACTTTAAATCAAAATCTGCTTGACCTTGATTAGCTGCACTAAAGTACATAACTTTAGTAGCATAGTTTATTGCGAATTCATTCACTTGTTGACCACTACTGCTATTATATTCAACCTGAGTGAACGTAACCCCATTTACAACCACAGATACAGTACTTACAAAATCTGCAGGTAGAGCAAAAGTAGCTGGTAAATTTGCTAGTTGTACTAAAAACTGACTTTTTAAAGTTTCATATGCAAATTCCTGTAGACATCTCCTAGCGTGGAATATTACTTCTGTTCGTTTTGAATCTGGTATAAGTTTACCAGGTCCAGTGTAAGATATTAAAAAGTTATTTATTACATCATTTAATGATATAAAAGCGTTGCTTAATTGTGTATCTGCCATTTTTTATTATTTTTGATCGTTAGCATTTATTTGTTGCTCCTTTTGCGCGCTTAAAGACATAACAAACTGATCCTTAGTCATAACCCCCGCGTAGCTTAGTATTTTATCTATAAGCAACGGTTGATCTGATTTATGTATTTGAAAGTCGGTGGAGTCTAAAGAATTGTAAATGTAATGACCTAATTCTGTATCTACATTAAATCCCCATTTAGGATCTGCTGGAAAGAACAAGTAATTCAATTGAATTACACCAACACCATCTGGAACAGTGTCTGGGTATAGTGTTATTTTACCTCCTTCATAAATGTACACGGGATAAAAAGATGTAGGTTGAGTTAAAGGAGATTGATTAGTTGTAAAAAGCTCGTATTGTTGTATTCTTTGAGCTTCTCTACCTGGTACACCAACGGCTGGACTATTGTAAATAACAGAGCCTAATTCTTGAACTTGAGAGGTAGGTGTAGCTGTACTGCTAACCAAGTCAACGTTTTCAATCTTTTTAAAAATAGATATTTTTTCATCTAACAAGGCCATTCTATCAGCATAAGCTAAAGAAGTTTGTGGCATCCCAAGTAACTGATTTAAATCATCAAAGTATTGAGTAAAAATTTCTTGCTGCGCTTGAGTAGCAATCTTGTTGAACTCATTAGGCGTCAACACTCCTCTTTTTTCTTGTTCTAGTACAACTAGAACAGCTTTATAAACTTTGTTTATGTTTATAGCCATTTTGTTTTTTTT
>TARA_R110000782_G_scaffold32878_2_pt1 | contig 12375 bp, 12 predicted proteins | sample TARA_R110000782 | Tara Oceans TARA_R110000782 (sample SAMEA4397859) | marine metagenome | biome: Polar Biome; feature: [SRF] surface water layer (ENVO:00010504); material: water (ENVO:00002006), including particulate matter (ENVO:01000060) such as... | depth 5 m
TTAGCTAGGACGATACCGATGGATAAATATATAGCAATCGTTGAGTCATTTTTAGCTGATAGCGATGCGTACACTGAGCCAGAGTTGTCGAGCATAATAGATGACTTTATGAATGAATACAGTAGCCCGACAGGAAAGGTTGTTAGCTTGTTAATTGCGTTAAATGCAGTCAAAAATAATGACGCTGAAACTGTGCAGCTTTATTTAAACAAGTACAATTCAGAGTAATAGATTAAATACCGGACTTAGGAATAATTATGTGGCAAGCGTTAATATCGCCAGTATCTAATGTTGTAGGCTCTTACCTTAAGAATAAAGGCGAAGAAAAACAAGCCAAGCATAAAGCTAAAATGGCTACGATAGCCAATGATGCGGATTGGGAATCTAAGATGGCCGATGCTTCTGCCAACTCTTGGAAAGACGAGTTTTGGACTATTGTTCTATCGGTTCCTATCTTTATGGTTGGTTATGCAATAGCGGCAAACGATACAGGTGTGATCTTAAGAGTGGAGCTTGCTTTTGAGGCATTATCTAATTTACCTGAGTGGTATCAGTATCTATTGTTTATAGCGATATCGAGTAGCTTTGGTGTTCGTGGCGCAAAAAGCTTAATGCAAATGAGGAATAAGTAGTGGCTTTAATTGGTTTAGATATTCCTGCTGGCGCTGTTCGTAACGGAACTGACTTAGATTCGTCTGGAAGGTGGCGCGATGTAAATCTTGTAAGATGGGAAAACAACTCTGCACGCCCTGTTGGTGGGTGGCAAAAAAGGGAAGTGAACGCGCAGTTTTCTGTATCGGCTGCGGCTTCTCTTGCTGATAATTTTGTTACTGTTGTAACAACAACTCCACATGGATTATCTGCCGCTCCATCTACAAATAGTATTTGTAGTGTGACAGGACTAGGCAACGGTAGTATCTCTGGTTTTGACCCGAATGACCCAGTTGCTGTTGTTTTAATAATTAACAGTCCAATTTCTTTTACCTATTTAGTTGCTAGTGGTGTCGTTAACGGCGATACCTTTGCCACTGGATCAGCTATTGTTTCTCAATTGCGTTGAGTAACTTTAGGTGCGCCGCCAAGAGGTGCTTTAGGCTGGAGCGATAATTCATTTAATCCTAATATAGCAGCTGGTACTTATGAAAAGCTTTTTCACCTTAGTGGCATAAGTGTTAAGTCTGATATAACTCCAACAAATTTTGTTGCTGGATCAGTCGATTCGCTATCCAATAGCGGATTTGGCGGTTATTATTACGGCATCGGAAATTTTGGCACACAGCGAGAAGATAATTCTATAGGTATAGAGGCGACTTCTTGGGCTGTCGATAACTGGGGTGAGTATTTGGTTGCTGTCCCTAGCAATGATTATGCAGCAAAAACTATCTACGAGTGGCAGTTAAATCCAAACACACCAGCAGCTCCAATAGCCAACTCTCCAAAGTGCAATGCGCTAATCGTTTCTGAAGATAGGTTCATATTAGCTTTAGCTGCTGATGATGATCCAAGACTTATAAGGTGGTGTGACAGAGAAGAAAATACTTCTTGGACTGGCGCTGCCACTAATGAAGCTGGACAGTACACGCTAAACTCAACAGGAGAGATCCTGATGGGATTAAACACTAGAGGTAGGGTGTTGATACTAACTACAACAGATGCGCACGCTGCTGCTTATTCTGGGCCGCCTGTGGTGTATGGGTTTGAGCAAGTTGGTAGTCAGTGTGGAGCTATATCGAGGCATTGCGCAGTGGCTATCGATGAAGGTGCATTCTGGATGAGCTATAACGGATTTTTTGCTTACAATGGTTCGGCTGTTGTCGAGATGCCTTGTGATGTGCAAGATTATGTTTTTGAAGATATTAACAGAGCTGAGATAACCAAAGTCTACGCTGTTGATAATAGTCAGTTTAATGAGTTGTGGTGGTTTTATCCTAGCGGTGGATCGAATGAGTGTGATCGCTATGTCATTTATGACTATAAAGAAAGGCACTGGAATTTCGGGCAAATGGATAGAACGTCTGCTATCGATATTGGGGTATTTACAAACCCAGTGTGGTTCGATTCTACAGGTCAATTGATAGATCAAGAAAGAGGATTTTCGCATGATGGATCATCACCGTTTTTAGAAAGTGGCCCTATACTTATGGGTGAGGGTGAGCAGATTATGAATGTGACATCATTAATACCAGACGAGAAAACTCTGGGCGATGTTACAGCAACATTTAAAACAAGATACTACCCTACAGGCACAGAGCGATCTTATGGGCCGTTTACGATGGCAAATCCAACATCTGTTAGGTTTCAAGGCAGACAGGTGCGTATGAGGTTAGATGGAACTGAGCTCGTAAATTGGAAGGCTGGCAAAATGCGTATAAATGTAGAGGCTGGTGGTAAGCGATGAGCCTAGTTGGAAGGCCACCATCAGCAGGCCGAACTACCTTTCAGAGGTGGGCAGAGCGTCTTAATGATTGGCTTGTATATACAAGGTCAAGGCTTGCATTCTTTCAAACTGGAGACACTGCAATTGAGGATGGGATCATCCTATGGGATCAAGAAGGATATCCAGTTGTATCAAAAGGTAACGTGTGGCGGCAGGTGTTGCTTGCTGAAGGTTTTGGCGAGGCTTCATCAACAGTTACGCTCGTAGCACCAGCTCCAAATACTGCTTATAGCGTAATATTTAATCAGGCTACGTTCTCACCACAAATAACGTGGAGCGCAGCCGATCCTACAAAAATATATTTCGGCGAAGATGGCGTTTATACAATTGATGGTCATTTACAGTTAAAGTCTAGCTCGGCATCGGCCAAGAATCTTTGGTATTTTGCTTCTGTTGATGGTGCTTCATTGGGGCATTCTGAAAGGCAGACCATATCCACAAATAACAGCTATTTTACAATGTCGATTAGTGATGTGATAACAGTACAAAAAGGCAGCTATTTAGAGCTTAAGTGGGCTGTTGATGATGTTAATTTATGGCTTGATGGTAGTGCAGCTACGGCTTTTGCGCCAGCAGCATTCGCTGTTGAGCTTTATGTGTCTAGAATCCAGCAATAATGGTATAATCGGCAGATGGAAAAAGGCATAGTAGAAAAAATGATTGATTGTCGAGAGTGGATTGAATCTGCGCTCGAATATAGCGGCGGTACACACGACTTTAAAGACATTGTTGATGGGGTTATAGCCGGTGATATGCAGTTCTGGGAAGCGCCAAAAGGCTGCGCGATAACCGAGGTTATTATATTCCCAAAGAAAAAGGTTTTACACATATTTTTAGCTGCTGGAGAGATGCAACAAATCGTCGATATGGACGAGTCAGCAGTAGCATGGGGCAAGTCTATTGGTTGTAATGCAGTCAGTATAGCTGGTCGCAGAGGCTGGAAAAAAGTTTTAGAAAAGAAAGGTTATGAAGAGCAATTTACTACACTAGCGAAGGATATTTAATATGAGTGGCGGCGGTAAAGGCGGCGGTTCAACGTCAAAACAAGAAATCCCTAAATGGGTAGAAGAGCCTAGCAAGCGTAACTTACGTAGAGCTGAGGTTGCACAGCAGATTGGGTATCAGCCTTACATTGGCCCAGATTTAGCTGCATTTAGCCCAGCACAAGAAGCGGCTAGGGATAATACCTATGGCGCTGCGGCTGCTTACGGCTTAGGTGCTCCTACTAGGTCAGGCTTACCTGAAGCTACAGATTTTGGTGGTGGCATCACAGGTTATAGCTCTTTCCCTATGTTTGATCAAGCGCGAGAAGAAATGCGAGCCAGAGATCCTAATTCTGCTGCTATCTATGATTCTTTGTTTGGTGATCGTGATCCACAGCGAAAAGGTAATTAATTATGGGCGGATCTAGAAAGAAGTTTCAAGATAAAAGTGGCGTTTTTGCAGATTCACCTTTAGAGGGTCAATCTGTTGGATCTTACGATCCGTCATTCTCTGGCAATGCTGCGCCACAATATCAGAATTCTGGTATGTTTGGCGATAATGCATATACGCAAGCTGCTGGTGGTATATCAGCAGGAATGGACGCTACCGCTGCGGCTGGCATGTATCGTCCTGAGCAGGTGCAGGCAGGCCAGATGGCTGGCACTGATTTAAGCCCATACACTAACCAGTATGAGAATCAGGTAGTGCAGCAAACTACTGACGACATGATGCGAGCACAGCAGATACAGCAGAATTTGTCTGATTATCAAATGGGTGCAGCCGGTGCTTTTGGTGGATCTAGACATGGCATTGCACAAGCCGAGTCTAATCGCAATTTTTATGATCGACTTGGAGCGGCTCAAGGCCAATTGCGTCAGGCAGGGTTCCAGAACGCTCAAGATCAAGCGCAGCAAGATCTTAGCCGACAATACCAAGCAGATACATTCAATGTTGGCGCTGACGAGAGAACGGCACAGAGAGCTATACAGGCAGGCAATCAGCTAGGCCAAATGGGTAATCTTGGGTTCACGCAAGCGCAACAAATTAATACGGATATTCGCAATCAAGGCAATATCGAGCAATTGATGAATCAGCAGTTAATTGATGCGGCCAAAGGTCAGTTCGCTGGCTACACAGGCGCTCCTGCATCCACTATCGGCTATCTATCAAATGCTCTTGGCGCAACAACCGTGCCAGTTAATTCGCAGCAAACCAAAGATCTTGGTTTATTTGACTACCTATCAATGGGTACTCAGGTCGCTGGAGCTGCGATGGGATCTGATATGCGACTTAAAGAGAATATTACAAAAATTGGTGAGCTTGCAGATAATATCGGCCTTTACACTTGGACTTGGAACGATAAAGCGTATGAGGTTGAGGACGCTATGCGAGAAGAAGGTATCACCATCGGTAATGGAATTGGTGTTATGGCACAAGAAGTTGAAGAAGTGCATCCAGAATTCATTGTCGAAAGCGAGACAGGCTTTAAGGCTGTCAACTATCAGAAATTACTTGAGGTTTACCACTAATGATTCCACCAATTGATCCAGCAACACTAGCTATGCTAATGAATTCTGGCGGAGGTGCTGCTGGCGGTGCAGGAGCTGCTGGCGGTATAAACTTTGGCCCTCAAGGATTGCTAGGCGGCATGACTGAAATGCCATTAGATATGAATGCATTAGGCGGTAACGGTATAACACCAAGCAGCTTATCTAGCGGTGTAGATGCTGCTATTGCCGAGCCTGTTGATTTTAATCGTGAGTTGGGCTTATCGGGCCAGACTTTAGGTAGTGCTGTAGGAGCTGTTGATACAACACCTATGGCTGAAGGTGTGCCTAAAGGTGGTATGCAAATGCCTAGCATGGGACAGTTGCAAGGTATATTTGATCAGGGCAGCTCAAAAGATATGCCTATGGTTCAGTCTCCACAAGCGCGAGCATCTGGTTATTCAGAAGCTGCTCCACAACAAATTAACCCATATGGCAGCGCAGCAGCTAATCAAGGGTTGTTAGAAATGTTACAGAAAGCGTACTCTTTAGGAGCATAAGATGGCAGGCCCATACGATATTAGAAACGCAACGCCAGAGCGGGTAGTTGGCGGTGGTGGTGTAACAGGTAATGGGTTGCTTAGTAACCTTAACCCTGATGAGATGCGCAGGCTTGAGCAGTTATATCAACAGCAAAATAGCGAGCCAACACAAGATCCTGAGAAGAAAAATATTTTTCAAAAGATAGGGAGCCGACTTTCTGACCCTACAGTATTGGCCGGATTAGCTGCTGCCTTCGATAGTGTTACTGCTACGCCTAATGCTGGCCTACAGAAACGCTACAGCGATATGGTTACCCTTGATAAACTACAGAAGCAAGGTAACCAAACTTCTGAGTACCTTCGCAGCCAAGGTCAAGATGAGATCGCTGCAATGGTCGAGGCCAATCCATCTATGGCTCAAGAGCTTTTGAAGGCTTATGCTACGAATAAGTTTAAAGCCGCAGATACGTATTCGTCAAAAATTGTCGGCTCTGTTCAAGTCGATCCAGAATCAGGCCAGCAATACGTTATTGAATTTGACCCAAATACCAATACCTCTGTTAGAAAAGATATCGAAGGTGCTATATCTCAAACTCCGTTCGCTAAAATTGAAATGGAAGCTGATGCAGCGGCAAAGCAAGCTGATCGTCAAGCGGCTCAAGAGTACGGCCAAGAGTTATTCGGCACATTTAACTACATAGATAAAAATATTGATAACTTACAGCGTATTGGTGACTTGTCTAGCGAGGGCGCAAGAACAGGTTTCTTTACAAAATATTTGCCTGCGTTTGATGAGAACACTGTAGAGCTTAGGCAGATAGCAAATAAAATGGGTATTGATATTATCAACTCTGCTACTTTTGGCGCATTGAGTGCTACAGAGTTACGTTTAGCGTTATCTACTGCTTTCGATCAGAATTTATCAGGCCAATCTCTGCAAGATTATGTGGGCAGAAAAGTTAAGGCACAAAGAAAGTTACGTAATGAGCTATTAGATCAATCTAGAACCCTAATGTCTGGCAGAATGACATTGAGTGAATTTGCTGATGATATTGCCAAGCAGGATGCGGAGGCTAGAGAGATTGCATCTTATGACTTTGCTTCTGATGGCGTAACTCAAATGCAATGGGATTCTATGAATTTAAACCAGCGTAAAGCATATATACAGGCAGGCCAAGATTAATGAATGAGATGCAGGCAAGAATTATAGCTGAAGCTGAAGCAGAGGCTGGCATTACTAACGAGCCAGTTATTGGTGCAGATGGTAAGCCGGTTCCTAGAGCTGGCTTTCGTGCTGGCTTGCAAGGGTTAAGCTTTGGCGGCAGCGATGAAATTGAGGCTGCTATAAGAGCAGTATTGCCAGAAAATCTAGGTGGCGGTAAATATACAAAGATCCGTGATGATTTACGTAAAAAGCTAAAAGATTATCAGAAGGCTTATCCTGCTGAAGCAATCGGTGCAGAAATCGCTGGTGCATTACTAAGTGGTACAGCGTTATCTATGACCGGAGCTGGTAGCGTACCTGCTATGGCTAATATTGCAAGAGTAGCTAATGCTGCACCTAAGTTAGCAAGGGTTGCTGCAACAGCGGCAGGTCAAAGTGGGCTAGGTGCGCTAGGCTATTCTGAGGCGGAAAATTTAAGTGGTGAACAGTTAAGTGATGTTGGTGTTGGCACAGCCATTGGCACTTCAGTTGGTACTGGTCTAACTTATGCGGCTGGCGGTGCTGGTACTGTAGCTAGAAAGCTGATGGATTTTACGCGCCGTAAGTTTGGCGATAAAGCTGATAGTGCTGTACAGGCTGAGTTGCAAAGATTGCAGGCTATGACAGGAAAAAGCCAAGATGAAATAATTCAAGATATCGTTGATGGTCGTGTAATGGCTGACAATGAAACGCTAGGTTTAGCGATAAAAGGAATGGTCAACGAGGGCGGTCAAGGTTCTGTAGATATTTTAGCTGCAAGTGGCGCAAGAGCAGATCAGACAGGCCAAGCTGCAACTCAAAGACTGCGAGAGACTTTAACACCAGATGCAGACGATCCAAATGTTGTTAGGACATTCAGGGAGTCAGATAAGGATCTATCTCGCCAACAGTCACAAGCTTATGATGAAGTATTTGATAAAGGGCAAGTTTTACCCGTGCAGACTTCTGAAGAATTATTAAATGTAATTCAAAGAGTGCCAGAAACAAGAGCGGGATTATCAAGACAATATCAAGCTGAGAATTTAGTTCCTTTATTTAAAGAGCTGGACAATGGAGCGATAGAGTTTGCAAGAGCGCCAACTCTTCGAGATGCTGAAATAGTTCGCCGAGTGCTTAAAGATGTACAGGGCGCAGAGTTTTCAGCCGGTCGAGGGCAAATGGGATCAACTATAGGTGATTTAGAGTCTGGACTTAGATCGCAAATAGATACGGCCTCTCCTGATCTTGGTGCAGTACGTGCGTCTTATGCTGGAAAAATGGCTGCAAGAGAAGCTTTTGAAGAAGGTAGAAAGAAAGGCTTAAGCATGAATGTTGATGAGCTTTCTTATATGATGGAAGGCTTAAATGGTGAAGCTTTAGAGGCATTCAGGGCTGGCGTAATGGATGCATTGAATAATAAAGCTAGAAGGTCTGGGGTTATGCTCAGAGATTTAGCAAATGAAGATAAGCAGGTTGGCGCTGCACTTAGAGCTGTATTGCCAGCAACAAGACAGGCAGATGAAGCGTTAGATGCCGTGTCTGTAGCAGCAGCAGCTAAAGAGCAAGATAGATTTATACAGCAAAGAGCTGGCTCACCAACTTCCGGCCTTGAATCTGAAAGAGTAAATCGTGGATCTTCACCATCTGCTGAAGACCTTCTTAGAGGGTCTCAGGGCGATCCATTCTCAATAATTAGAATGATTAAAGGTATAATGCCAGAGAGTGCGGGATTGAATGATTCACAGATTCAACAGGTTGCTAAGGTGCTATACTCTGAAAGCCCAGAGCTAGTACAGAGAGCATTAAGTGATAACACTGTACAAGGTCAGCTAGTAAGGCGCATAGAAAGCCTACTTAAAGGCGGTCTTTTAGCTACAAGAAGCCCAGCACAACAGCAGTCTAGTCAAGCAGCTACAGGAAATTAGAATGGAACAGTTAGAACCATTAAGTAATGACGATATAGAAAACATTGCAAGCTCTGCTGTAGAGGATTGCTTAAGTTTTGTAGAGGCTGAGATTTCTTTTGATCGCCTAAAGGCTCAAAGATATTTTGATGGCAAAGTAGATATTGGACAAGAAGAAGGTCTGTCTACGGTTGTTGCTACCAAGGTGCGAGATACAATTCGCTCTATTATGCCTAACCTTATGCGGGTGTTTTTACAATCAGATAAGATTGTAGAGTACGTTCCTAGAAATGAGCAAGAATCAAAATTTGCACAACAAGCAACTCAATACGTAAACTATAAGTTTGACGAAAATAATGGTTACAAAGTTTTATATGATGTATTCCAAGATGCGCTACTTAAAAAGTGTGGTGTAGCAAAAGTTTATTGGGATTCAGCAACAGAGGTTAATACTTATAACTTTAGCAATCTTAACGAAATGGAATTTACAGCTTTAGTTAATGATGATGATGTTGAGATAGTTAAGCATGTAACAGAGATTGAAATAACCATTGATGAGAATGGTATGGAAATCGAAAACCCTGTGCATGATTTAACTTTGATGCGCACAACTGAGACTGGCAAGCTAGTAGTAGAAAGTGTACCGCCAGAAGACTTTTATGTTGATGCTAGTGCTACATCTTTAGAAGATGCTTATTGTGTTGCTCACGTTACAGACTTGCGTATTACTGACCTGATTGAAATGGGCTATGCATACGAAGATGTTGAGGGCTTAGGTGACGCTTCATCTGAGACTATAATGGCAAGCGAAGAGCAGTTCGAGAGAAATGGCTACTCTGATATCTTTGATGACAGCAGTAACTTAGATCCGGCTATGCGTAAGGTAATGGTTACCGAATGTTATATGCGGATGGATATAGACGGTACTGGAATCGCACAGCGTTACAAGCTTACTCTTGCTGGTGATAACTATAAGCTATTAGGCTATGAGCCGTGGACAGATATTCCTTTTGCTGTTTTTGAAACTGACCCTGTTCCGCACACGTTCTACGGTAAGTCTATTTCTGATTTAATCTGTGAAGATCAAGATGCAGCTACCGCATTGTTACGCGGCGTATTAAATAACGTGGCGCTTGTTAACTCACCAAGAACCCAAGTTCTAGATGGTCAAGTTAACATTGATGATGTATTAAATAATGAGATTGGCGGCATAATCCGAGTATCTCAGCCTAACGCTATACAGCCTATGGCAGTTCCGTTTGTTGCCGGACAAACTTTATCGGCTATCCAATATTACGACCAGTCAATCGAAGCCAAAACAGGCATTAACTCTACAAGCACAGGAACTAACCCAGACGCATTACAGGCGCAAACAGCTACTGCTGTAATGGCTGCTATGCAGGGTTCTGCAAACCATATAGAAATTATGGCTAGAAACTTGGCTGAAGGTGGCGCGACCCAGATGTTTAGGTTGATGCTTTCTCTATATATTGAAAACTGTGACTCTGGCGATATGATGCGCTTATCCGGTGGTGACTATGAGCCTGTAGATCCTCGCTCATGGGACAAACGAATGGGTGTTAGCGTCAAGGTTGGTTTAGGCACAGGAATGCATGATCAGCGTCAGGCTGCCTTACAGCAAGCATTACAAGTTCAGATGCAGATATTTCAATCTTTCGGGCCTAATAATGGTTTGGTTGGCATGACAGAGGTTCGACATTCTCTAGCTGATATCTTAGCTATGAATGGCGTAAGAGATGCGGAGCGTTACTTTAAGCCAATGACTCCAGAAATCGAACAGAATATCATGCAGCAAGAGCAGCAAAAAGCACAAGAAGATGCGCAGAAGGCAGAGCAGCAATTAACTCAACCAGAGGCGTTTGTTCAGGCAGAAACAATTAAGTCTCAAACAAAAGCACAGACTGATATGGCTAGGTTGCAAATCGATGCACAGAAAGCTATTGCTAACGATGACCGTGAGCGTGATCAGATGGATCAAGACTTACTGGTTGATGCGGCTGAGTTGCTTGCTAAGTATGGTGCGCAGGTTGATGTTGCACAAATTAAAGCAGATCAAGCTAGACCTAGATATCCAGATCAATCGCCAGTTAATGCTGTTACTGGTGGTCGATTCTGAATATAAAAGAGCGGGCTAGTCACGCTAGATATTTACAAGATAACCCTTTATACAAAGAGGTTATAAAAAAAATTAGAGATGATCAAATTATGGTCTTCACTAACGAACGGTCTCCTATAGAGACTATTAAAGTCGCGCATGATATAATCGGCGCGTTAAACAAGATCGATAGTTACTTCCAAACTGTATTCACAGAAGAGGCAATTTTCGACAAACGAAATAAGGATTAGCACCGTGGAAACGACTAATACTGAAGCACCTAGTAACCCAGAGGGAACCATTGAAGGCGCTCTCGATGCAATGTACGAACCTGAAGCTGAAGAATTGACTGAAGAGGAGGTGGTTGAACCCACTACACCAGAAGCAGAATATGAAGAAGAAGAAGGTGATGACGAGCAAGATCCTGAAGAACCTGAAGAAGATGAAGGTGAGGCAGATGAGGAGCAGGATAGTTCCGAGGATGACGAAGCTGAAGACGCAGCCGATTCACAACAAGAACAACAATCATTCACCGTTAAAGTAGACGGTACGAATACAGTTGTAACCTTAGATGAATTAAAGCAAAGCTATTCAGGCCAAAAGTACATCCAGCAGGGTATGCAAGAAACTGCCGAGGCTAAAAGAGAAGCTGAGACAATTTATTCTGCCCTTTTGCAAGAGCGACAAGCAATTGCGCAACTTTATGAACAAGCGCGTAACGGTGACGTTCCGGTAGCGCCTAAACAGCCATCGAGAGAGTTGTTTGAGACCGATCCAATTGGTTATATGAACGCAAAACTTGCTTACGAAGATCAGGTAGCTGATTACAGTAGGGAAATGCAGAAATTGGAAGTGGTTACACAGCAGCAGTCTCAGGCTCAGAGGGCGGCACAGCAAGCTTACATGAGACAAGAATTGGATTCGCTAAAGAAAGCGATACCAGAAATGCAAGATGCCAAACAGATGCCAGTATTTAGGGAAAAGCTTGTAAAAGCTGGAACCGATATTTATGGCTATAGTGCCGAAGAGATATCTGAGGTAATGGATCATCGAGCTATTCGCGTCTTAATGGATGCAGCAAAGTATCAGGATATAGTAAATGGTACTGAGAAAGCAGCAGAGCGAGCCAAGCCAAAAAGCCGTAACCGTACCCTTAAAGCGGGTTCTAAAAAGCAAGGCGCAAAAAGTGTAGCTCATAAAAAGCAAAGAAACACTTTAGCCAAAACCGGCTCCGTTGAGGATGCCATAGCTTTATTAATTAATTAACTAGAGGTTACACACCATGGCACAGCCAACTAACTTGTACGATTCGTATGACATGAAAGGTATTCGAGAAGATTTATCGGATATGATTTATGACATTACTCCTGACGACACTCCTTTTTACACAGCGTGTAAGAAAGTAAAAGCGTCTAACACTTTACATGAATGGCAGACTGATACTTTACGAGCTGCTGGTGTAAATGCTCACGCTGAAGGTGCAACTACTGAAGCGCAAGCTGCTACTCCAACTGTACGCTTAGGCAACAACACGCAAATCTTTAAAAATGCTGTTGTTATCTCTGATACTGACCAAGGTCTTAAGACTGCTGGTCGTAAGCAAGAGATGGCTTACCAAGTATTAAAGATTGCGCGTGAGCAAAAGCTTGATATCGAAAAAGCACTTTTTGAGAACCAAGCACGAGTTTCTGTTGATTCAGCAACTCCTCGTAAGCTTGCAGG
>TARA_R110000782_G_scaffold57258_16_pt1 | contig 12362 bp, 13 predicted proteins | sample TARA_R110000782 | Tara Oceans TARA_R110000782 (sample SAMEA4397859) | marine metagenome | biome: Polar Biome; feature: [SRF] surface water layer (ENVO:00010504); material: water (ENVO:00002006), including particulate matter (ENVO:01000060) such as... | depth 5 m
GACTCCATCAAGCACCGCGGCCCCGACGGGGCCGGGCGATTCCGCGACCGGGCCGTCCGCCCCGACGGCACGGTGATCGACATCGCCCTGGTCCACCGGCGCCTGAGCATCATCGACCACGCCGGCGGCCACCAGCCCATGGTCCACGACGGCCATCGCCTCCGCTCCGACCTGACCTACGGGCCGGGCGAGACGCCGATCCTGGCCCACGAGGCCGCGCCCGGCGTGCCGCTGGTGGCGGTGGTGTTCAACGGGTGCATCTACAACCATCGCGAACTGCGGACGGAACTCGAGGCGAGCGGGCACCGGTTCGAGACGGACCACTCGGACACGGAGGTGCTGGTGCATGGGTGGCGGGCGTGGGGGTTGCGGATCATCGAAGAACTCAACGGGATGTGCGCAGACCTCATTTGGGACCGTTCGACCGGCCAACTGGCATGGGGCCGTGATCAATCCGGCGAGAAGCCCTTGTACGAGAGTTGGTCGATCCAATCGCACGCGTTTTGCAACTGCACGCCTGGGTTACTCAGACTCTTCGGGTCTCAATGGCCGAGCTGGGACAAAGAAAAGAGCGGGATCGTACATTGCAGCCTCGCCGACTGGATTCGCAGTGGATCGGCATACGAGCAACCAACGGCGATATCCAGCCAACGTGTTCCGTACGGAATGCAGATCACGCCGCCAGCCCCGATGCGCGGGGCCTCAACTGATTCAATAGTCAACCAACGCGGTTCTCAAGTACTCGGACGATCCGGAGCCCTCAGCAATCGTTCGGACACGGGAGCAAAACTCACTCTCCGGAGAGGCCATGAGTTGCTCCACAGCGCCGTTACCTCCCGCCTCGAAGCCGACGCCCCGCTCGGCCTCTTCCTCTCCGGCGGCCTCGACTCCGCACTCATCGCCGCCATCGCCCACCAATCCCGCCCCGATATCAAGGCCTTCACCGTCCGCATGCCCCACCCGGACTACGACGAGTCCGCCGCCGCTGCGGACACAGCCAGATCCATCGGCATCGACCACACCATCCTCGACTGCGATCCCCATCCCGCCGACGACCTCGTCAAACTCATCGAGCAACTCGGCCTGCCCTTCGGCGATTCGTCCCTGCTGCCCACCTACTGGGTCTGCAAGGCCGCCCGCCAGCATGTCAAGGTCGCCCTCTCCGGCGACGGCGGCGACGAGCTCTTCGGCGGCTACCGACGCCACACCATCAACGCCACCCTCAACCGCCGACGCCGCCTGCTTCGACTGATCCCCTCCGGCCTGCTCGACCAGCGCAGGCCTTCAAGCCGCTCGACCTACCTCGTCCGCCTCGCCACCGCCGCCCGCTACGGCGGATACTCCGAACTGCTCGCCATCTTCCCCACGCCCGACCTCCGCCGCCTCATCCCCGAACTCGACGGCCTGCCCACCGGTGATGACACCTTCCGCCCCGTCGATGACCCCCTTCGCCACGACTTCGAGCACTACCTTCCCGACGACCTGCTCCGCAAGACCGACACCGCCTCCATGGCCGTCGCCCTCGAGGTCCGCGCCCCACTCCTCGCCCGCGATCTCGTCGACGCCGCCCTTCGCACGCCGCTCGACGTCCTCATGCCCAACGACGAACGCAAGGGCCTCCTCAAGCAGGTCGCCCGCAAATACCTCCCCGAGCACATCATCAACCGCCCCAAGCGGGGCTTCGCCATCCCCATCGGCGAATGGTTCCGCACCGACTACGGCCACCTCCGCCAACTCCTGCACGACCACCTGCGATCCGCCGACCCGTTCCCCGGGCTGGCCGAGGCGGGCGTCAACATCAACATGAAGTTCGTCGAACAGAGGCTGCGTGAGCACGACGCCGCCGGGGAGAAGTCCATCAACCCCTGGCACGGGCGGGACCACAGCCAGCGACTCTACATGCTGCTCGTACTCTCGATCTGGGCGAAATGGCTCGACCGGATTCGTCAAGGGCAGGCGTAAAAAAGCCCGCGGCGGGCCGAGGGCTTCGGGGATCGTGGCGGGTTGCCCGGCTCACTCGGGGCGCTTGATGTGCCCATCGATGTGCACGTCCATCTGCGGGAAGGGGATGCCGATCTCGGCGCGATCGAGCGAAACCTTGACGTCCCGCGTCAGACGATCCTTGACCGCCAAGAAATCGGGCGAGTTCGCCCAGACCCGGACCGACCAGTCGATCGACGACGCCCCCATGCCGGTGAGGATGACGGCCGGCTCGGGCTCGGCCAGGCCGCCCTCGACCCCCTTGGCGGCGGCCGTCAGCACCTCGCGCGCCTTGTCGATGTCGGACCCGTAGGTCGTGCCGACGGTCACGTCGACGCGGCGCTGCGGGTGGAAACTGATGTTCTCGATGGTGTTCCCGAACACGCTGCTGTTGGGCATGATGATGCGTCGGTTGTCGAACGTGTCCAACTCGGTGTTGAACAGGTTGATCTGGTAGACCTTGGCCGTCACGCCGTTCACGACCACCGCGTCACCGACCTTGAAGGGCCGGAACAGCAGCAGCATGATGCCCGCGGCGACGTTGCTCAGCGTGCCCGAGAGGGCCATGCCGATCGCAAAGCCGGCCGCGGCCAGCGCGGCGGCGAAGCTCGTGGTCTCGATGCCCAGCGTCCCGAGGATGGCGATGGCGCCCGCGATGAGCACCAGATACTTGACGAGGTTTGAAAGGAACCGCGCCAGCGTTTCCTCGACCTTCGCCCTGCCCAGCGCCCGCTTGACAATCCGGCGCGACCACCCCGCACCGACGAACACCGCGACAATCAGGCACACGGCGAGCAGGACCGGCTGGCCGACCGTCTGCCAGAACAGGATCCACGTGTCGGCGCTCATATCGCCCTCGGTGACCCGATGGACAAGTTCTCCGAATCCGTCGGACGCCGACACGCCCTGCTCGGCCACGGGCTGCTCCACCACGACCATCTCCGGCGCATTGTCTTGCTGAATCATCCGATTCCTCCACTTTCCAAAGCGAGGCCGCTGAAAGAAAGCCCGGGCCGATGCGGGCCCGGGCCGCGGTGCGTTGTCTTGCTCCGCCCCGACCGACGGGCACGGTCCGGGTCGGCTCGATCAGGTTCTTAGAACGTCCAGCCGAGCGTCGCGAAATACTCAAGATCGTTCTTCTTGGTGTCCTCACCCGGCTCGGAATCATACCGGTTCGTCACGCCGGTCTTGAAGTTCATGCCGCTCTCGGCGTCGATGACCGCCTCGTACTGGGCGTAGGAGTTGTTGCGCCAGGCGTCGGTGTCGGAGACGTCGAAGAGGAACTCGGTGCCCGCGGTGAACTTTTGACCGTCCTTGATGCGGAAGGTGTAGTCCACCCCCGCGACGGCCTCGGGGCGGAAGTCCTCGTCCTCGTCGCCGAAGGTCTGCGAGCCACCGAAGCCGAGCCGGCCGACCAGCGTGTGCTTGTCGTTGTCGATAAACTCGTAGCCGATACCGCCGGACGCGCTCACGCGGTGGTCCCACGCCTGGAACTCATCGAACTCGTACGCGCCCTTGGCCCACCAGCGGATCTTCGAGCCCTCGGGCGGCAGCCAGTCGTTGAACACGTCGAAGCGGAAGCGGTTCTCGGTGTTCTCGCTGCCCTGCTTCGACAGCCGGTACAGCGCCGACGCCTTGGTCTCCATCTTGTCGGTGTTCCGCTCGGCGCCGAGCTGGATGCGCAGGTTCAGGTTCTCCGAGTTGCCCGAGGCGCCCGTCACGCCGATATCGATCGACTTCTGCCAGGCCTCCCAGGACAGGAATCCCGGCTCCGGCTCGGTCGCCTCCGCGGGGACTTCCCCCTCCGGCTGGGCCCGCACGTTGCTGGCCCCGGCCTGCGAACGGAGCCCTTCCCCCGAGGCACCGCCGGTCTCGGCCGCCTCCGCCGCCGCGAGTTCCGCCTCGGCCGCCCTCAACCCGGCGAGGGCCGCCTCATAGGCCGCCCGGGCCTCCGCGAGCTTGCCGGCCGCGTCCGAAACATCCGACGCGTCCGCGGTACCGGCGACGGAGACCAGGATCGCCGCACCGGCGATCCCCGAAACAAACTTCCGACTCAAGAACGAACTCTGGTGCGTCATGCTGCATCTCTCCGGTGCTGGATGGGGGCGAAAGGCCGGAGCGTAGACCGATAAGGTGGCTTGGTGCTCGCACGGCTGGCCAAAAAACGCCGTTCTAGACGCCGGTCGCTGTCCCTGTTGATCCCCGGAAGCGACTTCTCGCGTGCCCGAAACTCGGCGGCCCGCCCGGGCCGCCCGAATCGCCCGTCCGCCCGGGTGTTCGGCCAACTCCGGACAGCGCCTCCCGCGGGAGGCCGCCGGTCAATCCACCGCATCGGACTGGTCCGGATCCGGATCGAATCGCAGACTTTTCGCACCCAACGGCGCGAATGCGGAGGCGTGCGACGCTCGATACGATTACACTCCTCTCTGCCGGATCGCCGATGCTTACACGCATCACGACCCCTGACGATCACGAGGCCAGCCCGATGTCCCACGAGCCAGCGCCAACTCGACGCGACGCGATCTTCACCATCGCCCGGGCCGGCATCGCCGGCGTGGGCCTCGCCGCCGTACTCTCCGGCTGCAGCACGGCCGCCAAGCAGCGCGTCAGCGCCCGTGGCGGCAAGCTCGGCGACCCGATCCCCGAAGATCCGGTGCTGATCAAGCGCCCGTGGAACCCCGGCACCCGGGCCTCCGACGGCACCGCCGGAAGCGGCGTCGACCCGATCCCGGGGGTCATCTCCCGGTCCCGCTGGGCCAAGGGCGAGCCACGCCCGTGGCTGGCCGACCCGATGGGTTCCATCCGAAAAATCACCGTTCACCACGACGCCATCGATCCCATGCCCAGCACCGGGCCCGACGAGGTCGCCCGCCGACTCGAGTCGATCCGCCAAGGCCACATCGGCCGCGGCTGGGCGGACATCGGCTATCACTACGCGATCGACCCCTCCGGTCGGATCTGGCAGGGCCGCCCGATGTCCCTGCAGGGGGCCCACGTCGCGGACCAGAACCAGAGCAACCTCGGTATCGTGATGCTCGGCAACTTCGAACGCCAGGCCCCCTCGCCGCAGGCCCTCGAGTCGCTCGACCGTCTGATCGCGTCCGAGATGCGCCGGTTCCGTATCGGGATCACGGAGATCCGCACCCACCGCGAGATGGCGTCCACCGCGTGCCCCGGTCGCAACCTGCAACGGGAGATGGACCGCACCCGGACACGGGGCGGGCGTCTTGCCTCGCTGGCGGCCGGCGACTTCCGCGGCTGATCCGATCCCGACCCGCCGTTCGCTGGCAGCCCCGCATCGTGAACCGACCCGACGAGCGCCTCAGTCGTCGACCGCACTCGCCGCGGCCTCGTCGCTGTGCTCGGCGGATGCCCCGAAGATCGCCGATCCGACCCGGACAATGTTCGAGCCTTCCTCGATCGCCACCTCGAAATCGCCGGACATGCCCATCGAGAGCAGGTCGAAACGACCCTCTCCGTAGCCCTCGGCCTTGAGTTCGTCAAACAGCTCGCGGCAGCGGGCGAAGTGCGCCCGCGCGTCGTCGGGCCGATCGGAGAACGGGGCCATCATCATCAGCCCGCGGGCGTGGACGTTGATCATCGTGTCGATCTGCTCGGCCAGCGCCGCCGCCGCGGGGATCGGCACGCCCTCTTTCGATTCCTCGCCCGAGACGTTCACCTGAATCAGGACCTCGATGTCCCGATCGTGCTTGTTGGCGAACTGCTGGAGTTCTTCGGCCAGCCGGAGCGAGTCCACGGAATGGACCAGGCGGCACAGATCCGCGACCTTGCGGGCCTTGTTCCGCTGGAGGTGCCCGATCATGTGCCAGCGGACGGGCTTGGAAGCGTCGAACGGGGCCTTCTCCGCCGTCGATCGGGCGAGCATGCGGGTGCGCTCGAACCATTCGTCCACGATCGAGGCCCGCTGGACGAGCTGTTGGACCCGGTTCTCGCCGAAGTCGCGGTGCCCGAGCTCGATCAGCTCGTGGATGTCCTCGGGTTCGGCGGTCTTCGTGACGGCGACCAAATAGACCGAATCGGGGGCACGCCCCGACTTGGCGGTCGCTTCGGCCACGCGTTGCTTGACTTCGGTGAATCGCTCCGCGAGTACGGTCATGGGGCCTCCCTGCCTGCAGAACCGCCACTAGGATACGCCGATCCGCCCGGCGAGGGCGGCAACGCCCAATCGACCGAGGACCGACCATGCCCCCCACCACCTCCATGCCCGCAGCGACCACCCCGATCAAGGCGGGCGACCCGGCCCCGGATTTCACGCTCCTCGATCAGGACCGTCAGGAATGGACGCTCTCGGAAGCCCTCAATAACGGGCCGGTCGTCCTGTGCTTCTTCCCGCTCGCCTTCACCTCGGTGTGCTCGACGGAAATGGAGTGCGTCAGCCGCGATTTCGACAAGTGGAGCAAGTCGGGCATGCAGGTCGTCGGGGTCTCGTGCGACAGTTTCGCCACGCTGAAGGCCTGGGCGGACCAGACCGGCTACAAGCACCGCCTGCTCGCCGACATGCACCGGGCGGTGTGCAAGGGGTATGGGCTGTTCTGGAAGGACCTGAACGTGTCCCAACGCGGGACGGTCGTGGTCGAAAAGGGCCCCGACGGCGCTCCCGCCGTGACCTGGTGCCAGGCGCGCGAGCCCGGTCAGGCCATGGACTTCGACGCCGTGCTGGCGGCCGCGGCGGGCTGAATCCAGGGAATCCGCAGAGGGGTCGCAGCGCGGACCGCGTCCGGCGGACCGGTTCAGGGCGGCGGCGCGCCGATCTTGCGGCGTGTCGGCGAGAGCGGCGCGGCCGTGCCTTCGGGTTCGGGCTTGGGGTTCCAGCGGTTGTAGCCGGCAAGGGCGTCCCGCTCGGTGGGGTCGATGGCGTCGGCCGTCAACCCGAGCCGATCGGATGTGGCGGGGTCAACCTGCGGGAGCACCGGGGCTTCGACCCGTTTCTGGCCGCAGGCGGCCAAGCCCGCTGCGCACACCAACGCAAGCCCCATCGCGGTCGATCGGCGAGCGGTGCGGGAGATATTGGATCGGTTCGGGGGCCTCATGGCAGACTGTACGCGGGCGCGGGTTCGGGGATCCGTTGCTCAGAGCGGGTCCCGGGGCACGTCCGGCCCGGCGCTGTGCGGCGGGGGCACCACCGGGGCGGCCTCGGTGATGGAATCGTTGAGCTCGGTGAGGCGCCGCTCAAGAACCGCCAGCCGGCGCGCCAGCCCGGCCACCTCCCGGTTGATCGCCGCGATCTCACCGCTCAGCTGTCCCGAAACGTGATCGACAAAGCCAACGGTCTCCTCGAGCCGGGTCAGGCGGGCGTCGGTGGAGGAAGGGCGGTCGGCGGGCTGCTGGGGGTGCTCGGGCATCGAGCCGCATCGTAGGTTCAGGACGCGACGCGCAGCTTGCCCTGGCCCAGGTCGGTCAGCATCACCCGGTTCCGCCCGCTCCGCTTGACGGAGTACAGGTTCCGGTCGGCGGTCTCGACCCAGGTGCTCGCGGCGATGCCGGAAGCGTTGCCGGTGCCGGCGATGCCGATCGACAGCGTCACGGCCCGCCCCGGGTGCTTCGGCCAGACGATCTGCTCGCACGCGCCGCGGAGGCGTTCGCAGATGGCGTTGGCCTCGGCGGGCGTGGTCTCCGGGAAGATGATGGCGAACTCCTCGCCGCCGTACCGGCAGGCGATGTCGGACACGCGGACCGTGCGGGAGATCAGCTGGGCGAGCCCGATCAGCACCGCGTCGCCCGCCGGGTGGCCGTAGGTGTCGTTGACGCTCTTGAACTCGTCGAGATCGAACATCGCCAGCGAGAGCGGCGCGTTGGCGCGGCTGGCCCGTTCGTGCTCCTGACGCCAGCGTGCGTCGAAGCTCGCCCGGTTGCACAGCCCGGTCAGCCCGTCGATCTGGGCTCGCTGGGCGAGCATCTGCACGAGCGCCTGCATCCGCAGCGCGACACGGATGCGGGCGCGCAGCTCGGTCATGTCGAACGGCTTGCTGATAAAGTCCACCGCGCCCAGGTCAAAGGCGGTGACCTTGTCCTCGGCGCTGTCCTGGCCGGAGAGCACGATGACGGGGATGTGGATGGTCTTGGGATCGTCCTTGAGCAGGCGAAGGATCTCGAACCCGTCGATCTCGGGCATGTTCAGGTCGAGCAGGATCAGCGCGGGCGTGGTGGTCACGGCCCGTTCGATCGTGTCGGCACCGCGGAGCACGCTTTCGATCCGGATCGACTCCGATCGCAGGCGCGCGTGCAGCAGTTGGTGGACGAACTCGCAGTCGTCCACGACAAGCACCAGCGGCTGCTGATCGATGATCGGGCTGGGGTCGACGGGGTTCACTCAGTCGGGTCCTCGGTCACCGCGGTGCGCATCGGCGTAGTACGACCGGCAGAGCCGGATCAGCGATTCGAGCTCGGCCCGCATCGTTTCCAGGCGACGCCCATCAGGCCCGACGCCCATCAGGCCTTCCTCGAGGACCTGCGCGGCCCGCCCGACGTCGGGAAACCCGAATCCCGGCGCCGCGCCCTTGAGCTGGTGGGCGATGCGGCGCACCGAGTCCAGGTCGCATTCGGCGACGGAACGCTCGAGCGATTGGACCCGCGCCGGCAGTTCGCCGCGGAAGTAGTCGACCAGTTCCGCGAACTCGGGGTCGTTCACGATCGGATCGGGCGTTCTCGGATCGGTGGATGCCATGCGATCGCCTCCTCGGCTGCGATATCGGCTGTCCGGGCGGGGCAGTTCAGGCCGATCGGAACGAAGGGGCGGGCGCTCGACCGCCCGCTTCCGATCCCCCGTTCTGACCCCACCAGCCGGGCAGACCGGCGGAAACGTCTGATAATCGCGGTGATGGGCGCAGAAAAAAACCCGCCGGTGACGGCGGGTCAATGACCCCAACGGGATTCGAACCCGTGTTTTCAGGATGAGAACCTGACGTCCTGGACCGGACTAGACGATGGGGCCGATCGGTCTTCGGACAGTCCGAACTGTATCCGTTCACCGGCGAGGGTCAACCGTTTGGCGGCTCCGGGCGGCTTGGAAGCGGTACAGGGCGGTAAAGGCCATCAGGCGGGCCGAGACCGGGTCGCCCGCGATCGCGGCTCCACGAACGCCTCCCGGGCCACGCCAGGTGGTCCGGATGGAGCCAGACGCCCGTGAGGATTCAAATCGCACATCCCAGCCGCCCTCGGCGAACGCGGTTGAGGCCGCCGCTTCGCTCGGGTACCAACGCCCGTCCGAGCAGCGCACGCACGCGTCGGCTTCCCGCGGCCACCAGCCGGCGGAATACAGCTCGTCGATCGCGAATCCGATGTCCATGGCCACACCCAGTCCCCCGCTCTCCGGATCAGCCTAGCACAGCCGGGCTGGCGTTGCACGCGATCAGCCGGAGACCGCGAAGCCCGGCATGATGACGAGCACCAAGAGGTCATAGCAGGCATGGACCCCCACCGCGATGCCCAGGCCCCGGCCCAGGAAGAGGACCCCGAAGTAGATGCCGGCGAGCACGTAGAACGAGAACAGCCGCCAGTCGGTGCCCCCGCCCGCGATCGCGGGGAGCGTCGTGTCGTGGTGGAGGGCGAAAAGCACCGCCGAAACGGCGATCGCGAGCACCTTGGCCGCGGCGTCGGGCATCCGCAGCAGGTCCGCGGCCACGAAGTGCATGGCGGTGATGACGACCAGGCGGAAGAGCATTTCCTCGTAGAGCCCCGCGCCCAAGGCCAGCAACACCCCCGAACGGGCGGTCAGAACCCCGGTGCCGTTCTGGACCGCGGCCGCGGCCGTCTCCGAGGGCTGCAGCAGGAGCACCAGAATCAGGAGCGGCCCGGTCAGGAACGCGGACTCGACCACCATGGCGGCGGGGACGATCGGTTCGATCCGCCAGCGATCCCGGGACATCACGTGCTGCGTGATCAGGGTGATGACCAACGCCAGGGCCGGCAGGTGAAGCCCCAGCACGCCGAAGAGCTCGAAGAAACGCACGAGCATGCGGTGGGCGGCGAGCTGGGCGCCGATTCCTTCGCCACCCAATCCCAGCGTACCGAGTTCGGCGGCCACGATGACGGGGATGAGGAAGACCAGGATGTGCAGTGGGCGGGCCGAGAGCCCAAAGTAGCCGAGCTGCCGCGGCCCGGGACGGGCTGGGCTGTGACCGGACTCGTTCGGGCGGACGCTCATGCGGTGATGTCGGACGGATCGGCGGATCGGGGCTGCCTGTGAGGCCCGAGTATCGGGATCGGGAAAGAAAAACCCGGCCGATGTTCGCGGCCGGGTCGGAGTTTGTCAAACGCGGGGTTCGGCGTGCGGGACGCCGCAGACCCGGAAATCAGATCAGCGGATCAGGCCTTGACCTTGGCCTTGAGGCGGGCGTTGAGGCGGCTCTTGCGCCGGGCGGCCTGGTTGCGGTGGATCACGCCCTTCTGAGCGGTGCGATCGACGATCTTGGACGCCTCGCGGCAGGCCGCCGTGGCCTCCTCGTTGGTGCCGGTGGCGATCTTGTCGGCAAAGTCTTTGAGCGCGACACGCATCGCACGCATACGCCAGCGGTTCAGGGCACGGGCCTTGATGTTCTGACGGACGCGCTTCTTCGCCGAGTTCGAGTGGGCCATGGTGCCTGAGTTCCTTCGTCGGTCGGGGTCTGGAGGGAGGCGGGGGCCTCCCGAAGTCGTGAGATCGGACGGACTTGCCGCCCCCGCGGACCGGCTGGTCCCGGGCCGTGATTGTTGCCCCCCGGCGCGGCAAATCAAGCGCCGGGGGTCGGATCGGAGGGGCGGAACGCTTGCCAGCCCCGGGAAACCTGCGTACCGTAGGGGCCACATATCGAGCGGGCGTAGCTCAACTGGATAGAGCACCTGACTACGGATCAGGAGGTTGAGGGTTCGAATCCTTCCGCCCGCGTTTGGAACCGGCTCCGCGAAAGCGGGGCCTTTTTCTTGCGCCGGGCCGAACGCCCGCGTCGGCATCGGCGGGTCTGGGTTCGGGGGACCCATTTGCGGCGGCACCCCGGCCGGAGCGGGGCCGTTCCGGATCGGAGCCGCGACCTTGCTACATCCGGCCTTGACCCTATTTTTGGATTGATCGAGTGTTCAGATGTTTTCGCACAGCCTCCCAAGTCTGAGACAGCATTTCAACCAATCGCCAAGATCTGCTTTCCGCGGGAGAAGTGGTGCTGGCAGAGCCGCGGGCCTGTTCGGTCTCGGCGGACTGGTCGCGGCTCGCCGGCGCCGCGGCTGATCTCCGGTTTGTTGATCACCACGCGGCGGGGAGCCTTCGTCTCCGCCGCTTTCGTTTCTTCTTCGAGTGGCGCCGGTGGTTCGGAATCGCCGATTTGACAAACGATGACCTCCCGTTAGCATGATGCCGACTCCCATGATCAACGCCTCGTCCAAAAAAGCCGCCAAAGCCAAAGACACCTCGGGTGTCCGGGCTGTGATGGTGGCTGCGGTCGGAGCGGGGTAAGAACCCGAGCCAGAACCAAGAGCACACCGCACCCCGGGCACCCGCCCGGGGTGTTTTCGTTTTTGTACTTCCCTGATAACCCTCTGTCTGCAAGGAGCATGCTCATGACCACCGCCACCACCATCGAAGCCGCCTGCCCTGAATGTGACGCCGCCGTGCGTTTCGACCGCCAGCCGCTCAACGGGCAGATCGCGCGGTGCACCGACTGCGGGGCCGAACTGGAGGTCACCAGCCTGAGCCCGCTCACGCTGGAAGTCGCGCCGGAGGTGGAAGAGGACTGGGGCGAGTAAGCCCGCCGGCACGTCCTGCGATCGTGTGAACTGACCGGGTCCGGCAATCCCGCCGGCCGTCCGCTCCCCCATGACCAACGCCCACGAGGATCCCCATGCGCATCGCTTTGACTTACACCCGCCTGCGCGTCGAAGAACGCCTGCTCCTCGACGCCTTCGAATCGATCGGCGTCGAGGTTGTCCCGGTCGATCTGCGAGACGCCGTGTTCGATCTGGAGAGCCCGGGCGACTGGGCCGGCTTCGACCTGGTCGTTGAGCGTTCCGTCAGCCTGACCTGCTCGCTGACCAGCGTGCGGATCCTCGAGGGGCACGGCATCCGCTGCATGAACCCCGGGCGGTCGATCGAGATCTGCTCGGACAAGTTGATGACCTCGATCGCGCTGGCTCAAGCCGGAGTGGCGCAGCCGCGGGTTCTGGTGGGGACCAGCGCCGAGTCGGGGCTGGCGGCGGTCGAGGGGATCGGGTATCCGGCGGTGCTCAAGCCGACGGTCGGATCGTGGGGCCGGCTGGTGGCGCGGGTCAACGACCGCGACGCCGCCGAAGCGGTGATCGAGCACCGGGACACGCTCGGGTCGGTCGGACAGGGCGTTTTTTACGTGCAGGAGCACATCGACAAGCCGGGGCGGGATATCCGGGTGTTTGTGGTG
>TARA_R110000782_G_scaffold1725_14_pt1 | contig 12299 bp, 5 predicted proteins | sample TARA_R110000782 | Tara Oceans TARA_R110000782 (sample SAMEA4397859) | marine metagenome | biome: Polar Biome; feature: [SRF] surface water layer (ENVO:00010504); material: water (ENVO:00002006), including particulate matter (ENVO:01000060) such as... | depth 5 m
GTTGGAAGGGAGAAGCATGATGAACGGAAAATCTGTATCTGAACCCAGCGTGCCCCTTGAGCGGGATCGTCACGCGGTGATGCGGGCATGGCTGCGGAAGCTCCCCGAGCGAACGCTGATGGTGTTCATCGCCCACAGGGTCGAAGGCAAATCCTACGCCGAGATCGCCGCAGAGCTCGGGATCGGTGAATGCCGGGTGCGCTGGCACATGCGAAAGGCCATCCGGCACATCATGAAGATCGGCAAGCCCTACCGGGAAGCGTTCGCGGCACTGGATCCGGTATCGCAGCAGGTCATGGAGCTTGCCTGGGACGGGCTGCTCAACGACCGCATCGCGCTGCGGCTGGGCCTCTCGGTCCGCGACGTGGAAACCCGCATGGCGGCGGCACTGGTGGCGCTCCACAAGGCCGCAACCCTCTGATCAGGGGGTTGCGGTGCCATTGCCCACAGCAACAGCCTGTTCTTGCAGTGCAAAGTCATGCCTGAGTTGCTAGGAAGGTCTCCTATGCGCACGAGCCTCGATCATCTTCCGCCCGCAAAGCAACGCGAGCTTGAGCGTGTCGTCGAGATTCTGTTCGAGGAATTCAACGATACCCTCGCGCTTGCCCAGCACCAGTGGAAGAAGAAGGGCCGTATCACCAAGGTCATCCTCTACGGCAGCTATGCACGCGGCGGCTGGGTCGATGAGCCGCACACCGCCAAGGGCTACAAGTCAGACTTCGACCTCCTTGTCATCGTCAACGACAAGCGGCTCACCGATTATGTGAAATACTGGGTGAAGGCCGAGGAGAGGTTCCACCGCGAGTACGGCATCACGAAGAGCATCAAGACCCCGGTCAACTTCATCGTGCACACGCTGCAGGAGGTGAACGATGGCCTCGCACATGGCCGCTACTTCTTCATGGACGTCGCGAAAGACGGCATCGCGCTCTACCAGAGTGACGACAGCGTGCTTCACACGCCAAAGCCCAAGACGCCGAAGGATGCGCTCAAAATGGCGCGGGAATACTTCGATGAGTGGATGACCAGCTCCGTCGATTTCTTCGATGGATACAAAGACGCCGAAGCACGCGGTAAACGGAAAAAAGCGGTTTTCGACTTACATCAGGCAACGGAACGCCTCTACCACTGCGTCCTTCTGGTCTGCACGTTCTATACCCCTCACGTTCACAACCTGGGTTTTCTGCGCTCTCAGGCCAACCTTATCGACCGCCGATTGATGTATGTCTGGCCCGAGGACAACCGCAAGCAGCGCGCGATGTTCGAGAAGCTGAAGCAAGCCTATGTGAAGGCCCGCTACTCGAAGCATTACCGCATCAGCGAGGAAGAACTCACGTGGCTCGGTGAGCAGGTGGAGGAGCTCGGCCGCGTCGTCCACGCCGTGTGCAGCGAGCGGATCGCCGAGCTTGAAGCCTCGGCGAAGGGCTGATTTAGGCTACAAGCGGTATGTAGAGCCTCAGGACTCAATTGTGGCTATGCGGGCGGTGACAATGCAGTTCGACTAAGTCGATAGCCGCCAACATAGCTGCCCTTGCTGGTCCCAAATCCCGACGTCCAAATCCACCCGTCATTCATGGTGCCGTCAACGACGAATTCTGGTCGACTGCGGGCCTGCAGCTATCGAGGACGCGATGAAGAACGTTGCCGTCCATCGCGATCTTTGCTGGTACTCAGCTGGATCAAATTTTATGGTTGCCAATCCTGCATCTGAAGCACGTTCCCGCCCAGCCGTTGAAATGCTCGCTGGCGACAGGAAAACACAATAATCTGCTGGTCGCGAGCCTGTCGGTGAAGCGCGTCGAACATGCGCTCAATGCGATCATCGTCAGAATATACCAGCGCGTCATCGAGAATGACGGGCGCGGGCCGTCCATCGCGCGCGAGGAGGCGAGCGAAGGCTAGGCGGGTTAGGACAGACAGTTGTTCTCGCATACCGCCACTCAGCCGATCGACATCCTCCTCCAAGCCTGCGCGGACGATCTTCTGAGGGAGCAGGGTCCGATCGTCGAAACTGATCGAGACATCGTCGAACAACAGCCCAAGCAAGGGGCGGAGTTCGTTCATTACGGGTGTGAGGTAGAGGTCGCGCGCGCTCGACCGGGCGGTTTCCAGCGCCTGGGCAAGCCTGGTGAGCACTGCGACCTCATGCTCAAATGCCGCGACCCGCGCCTCGGCGGCGGCAAGGGAATCTGCAGTCTGACGCCAGTTTTCTTCGACGGCATCGTCGGATCGCGCGGTGATTCGAGCGTTCAGGCCTGCGATGGTTTCACGAAGCTGCTGGATTTCGGTTTCTGCGGCCTGCTCGACAGAGCGAAGCCGACGAAGCGTTGCTTCGGCAGCGTCCAGATCGAGCGTGACGCTGCGTAACCCATCAACCTGCGCCTGCATCTCCACGAGCACGCCATTGCGCTCGTTCAGGCGCGCCAAAAGCGCTTCGCCCCGTTCTTCCCGGGATTCGACCGGACCGAGCACAGCGCTTGCCTGCTGCTCGCGCGCCTGGAGGGATGCCAGCGTCGTCTCGGCGGTGACAAACATTGTATAGGCATGATCGCGGGCGGGCTCAGCAGTGCGGATCGCCTGGGTCGCCTGCCGTCGTCGCTGCTGCGCCGTATCGCAGGCGGCGCGCGTTTCGTCGGGGTCAGCCTTGAGTTCGAGCAGCTCAGGATCGACCGCCGAGAGCGCAGCGGCTGCTTCGCGCAAGACATCAAGCCCATCCGGCGCGAGCACAGCAAGCTGGGCGCGAGCCTCGATCGCTTGCCCCTCGATGCCCTGGACTTCGACTTGCTGTGCCCGGGCGGCGGCCAGATCAGCGACCCCCATCGACGTCAGCAAGGTGCCCCGCTGAGCCTCCGCTGCAGCGAGGCGTCCATCATCCTGCTCGACCCGGTTGGATCGCAGGGTGATGTGGCCGATGCCGGGAGCGACCAGATGGGCGTGCCCAACATAGCTGCGTTCCTCACCCTCGCCGAGCGGCGCTCCACCCAGCGTCATGCGCGTCTTAACGCCGTTTTCATAGGCGACCGTCACCGACGGTCGCCCGGCTTCGTGTATCGCGCGGATGCGGGCAATTTCGACATCCAACCCGGCGAGTTCATCAATTGCCCCAGCGGGGAGGCGAAGCTGGGCGAGCCGTGCTTCACTGCTCTCAATCATCGTTCGCGCCGCTTCGGCGTGGCGAAGACGCTCCTCGACCTCCGAACGCCGCTCGGCCGCCTCTTTGGCCCGGGTCGCTGCCGTGAGCGTGTCGAGCAACGAGCGCAGGGAGGTCTCCTCCGCTTCTGCGGCGTCTGCTTCGGCCTGCGCCTGGGCAATTGCTTCGAGCGCGGCACGACGTCGCTCCACCGCATCCTCGCGACGGCGCTGGACGTCGCGGCTTTCCTCCGTCACTTGGCTCGTCTCCACCAGTGCTTCGCTGAACTGGCGATGTTCGCGTTCGGCGACATCCCAGCGCTCGCGCGCCAGGCCGAGTTCGGCTTCGGCAGCCTTGAGTTTATCGGCCTGCGCGCGGGCAGCGTCGAATGCGGCCCCGGCTTTCACCACGGCGTGTCGCCGGTCATCGCGCTCGTCGGCATTTTCCAGTTCGGCGAGACGCCCCTGCGCTACGGCCCGCTGGTCCAGCTCACCGCGCAGCGCCAAGACCTCGTCCCTCAGCCGATGTTCATCCCCCGCGAGTCGATCGCGCTCCGCGATCGCGGCTGCGTAACGTCCCCCCGTTTTGGGGCGGCCCGTGGTGGTGACCAGAGAGTCTCTATCTTCGATGGTCGCAACCAGAATCTCGGCCATGCGGCGCCCGCCGGTCATCGCCTCGACCTCACCCTGCACCGATTCGAGCAGGCTGGTACGCGCCAGCCGATCGCTGTCCTCAGCCGCCCGGCTGCGCTGCTCGATTCCGGTGATGCCCTGACGCACCCACAACAGCCCCGCCGGCCCGCCCGCGCCGCCGTTGATCAGCCCTGCAATGAAATTCTCCGCTTCGTCTGCTTGTGCAAGAAGCCGCCCCGAACCGAGATCGACCACCTTGGCGAAGCGACCGTTGTAGAATTGCTTGGTGATGCGGTAGCGACTGTCACCAACGATGATGTCGGCCTCGACCAGAGGGCTCCCACCGCTATAGGGGCGCAGGTTGCGCACATCGCCTGCAGTACTGCCATAGGGCTGGAAAAACAGCCCGTGCAAAGCCTCGAAGCTGGTTGACTTGCCGAACTCATTGGCGGCGCACAGGACATTAACGCCGTCGCCAATCCCCTCGATCGCGATACCGCGCCCGGCGAAACGCTTGACATTATGCAGGCGGAGCGCAGCGAGCTTCATTACGCCATCTCCTTGGCGAAGCCGTAGAGGCGCGTCAGAGCGGCCGCGGCAATGGCCCGCTCCGCTGCTGACCGGCTATCGTCCTCGCTTTCGGCGAGCAAGGCATCCGCCGCTTCGCGCAAGGCGCCCGCGCGATCGATCTGGTCCAGATCCTCAACCGCGCAATCGGTCGCAAGTCCGCTATCATCCAGCACTAGCCAGCCGAAATCGGGTGCAGCCTCCGCCACCATAGTCGCCAGAGCGGTGCGTGCCGCCAGCCCCGCGCGTCCGGTCGCCACGATGCGCGCCATGGTCTGGCGACGATCGCGCAGTTCGGGCAACAGTTCCGCCAGTGCGGGGGCGGAATCATCGTCGGCGAGCAAATGGAGGTCGAGCGAGCGCCACACGAAACTGGCGGTCGGAAGCGTAGTCGCTTGTGGCACCGCCCCGGCGCCGGCGATCTCGATTAATACAGCCTCACCCGGACGATCATGCTTGAACCGGTCTTGCTCCGGTGTGCCGCTGTAGCGCGTGCGCGGATCGACCTCGATTGCACCGTGCCAGTCGCCCAGCGCCAGATAATCGAGGCCAGCCCGACGGGCGCGATCCGGCGCGATCACTTCGGAAGCGCCTGAGTCTTCAGAAAAACTCTGGATCGGGCCGTGCGCTATGCCGATACGGATCGTACCCTCGGGCGTCGCGGCGGCATCCATCCAGGCGCTCAGGTCGCGACCCGGCCGACGCGTGGTACATGGCGCGGGCAGCAGCGCGACATTGGGCGCGAGTTCGATAGGGCTGGCTGCGGACGCAAGCACCACATTGCTCGGCGCCTCCCGGGCGAGCAGCGCCCAGAGTTCGCTCGCCTGCAACGAATCGTGGTTGCCGGGCAGGATAATCCAGCGGATCGCCGCGTGATGCGCCATTTCGGTAAGCGCCTGGCGTCGCACCTCGGCAGCGGGGGTTTCGGTATCGAACGTGTCGCCGGCAAGCAGGATGGTGCCCGCGCCCTGCGCCCGCGCATGATCGGCTAGCCGCGCAATCACTGCATGACGCGCTTCGCGCAGGCGACCGGGCAGGTCACCTTCGAAATTGCCGAAACGCTTGCCCAGATGCAGATCGCTCGAATGGATAAAGCGGAACATCGTCATTCTATCTCCGGGATGATTGGCGCGGTCGGCAAGGCTTCATCTCCACGCACACGTGCGATCGCTTCCTCCAGTCGGCCGCGCGACCCGGCTGCCAGTCTTTCGACGCCCAGCAGCCGTGCGAGTTCGCGCGCGGGATCGGGTTCGTCGAGCAGATCGGGGTTTGCCCGCACCACTGCCGCCAGCTCGGCGAGCGGGATGTCTGGGATGGCTCGGCGCGCGTCGTCATTTGCCGGCGCACGATAGACGCGGGTGTCGGTTACATCGCCCGCTTTCCAGATAAATTCGCCGCTCGATTCCTGCGTGCGATCGAAATCGCGCAGATGAATGTCGATGCGCTCGCGAATCTTGCCGCCTGTGCGCAGCCAGCCATGCGCGCGGGCGATGCGCTGGCACAATATATCCGTGCGCAACGGGCTTTCTCTTTCGATCACCGCGGCAACCATCGCCTGCAATGTGTCGCGATAGGCGAAGTCATGGAAGCGGTCTGGTTCGGCAACAAAGCCGGTCAGGTCCGTCAGGCGATAAAGATCGTCCGGCGCGGCGCTAGGCGCTGTGGTTGCACCGGCCATATCCTCGGCGATCACGGCCCCGCCAGCTGGCGGCACTTCCGAGGATACAAGTTCGATCGTCGCGAAAACCGGCGGCGGCGCTTCTGCCTCCACCCGCCCGGCGGCTTCGTCATCGCGAATTTCTTCGATCCCCTCGACCCCGTGCCCCATATCCCAATGCGGAGCGATTGCTGGCTCGGCATCGGTGGCACGGCTGGCCTCGAGCAAGGCTTGCAATGCGTCGTGCAGTCGCTCCGAACAACCCGCCGGATCATACCACCAATCGGTCGACCAGACGCGCAGGATGTTCCAGCCTAGCCCGGTCAGAACCTGTTCGCGAACCTTGTCTCGGTCACGCGCGGTAGCAGCGCTGTGATAGGATGCCCCATCGCATTCTACACCCACAAGATAGGCCCCCGGAAGATCCGGGTGGCGGACGCCGAGATCGATGCGGAAGCCGGAGATGCCGACCTGCGGCACGATCTGCCATCCACGCCGCTCCAGTTGCTCGGCGACCGCTTCCTCGAAGGGCGAGTCGAACCCGCCGACCGATCCCATCGTCTGTGCCGGCAGCGCGATGGACCCACGCTCTGCATAATCGAGGAAGGTCTTGAGATGATGGACCGCAGTCGCCTTGGTGCGGGTCGGGTCGATCTGATCGGCGGTGAAGCCCGAGAAGATGATCAGCTCTTGCCGCGCACGCGTGACGGCAACATTTAGCCGCCGCTCGCCGCCGTCCCGGTTGAGAGCGCCGAAATCCATGGTCGTCTTGCCTGCAGCATCCTTCCAGAACGTGATTGAGAACAGGATCACATCACGCTCGTCACCCTGCACATTCTCCAGATTCTTGACGATCGTCGCCTCGACCCGTTCGTCCGCGAAAAACCATTCCAATTCGGGTTCGTCGCGGCGCGCCAGGTCGAGCAGGTCCAGTATCAGCGACTGCTGCTGGGCATTGAAGGTGATGACGCCCAGCGTCGGGCGGCTCTTTTCGGGCAGAGCAAGCCACGCGCGCATCCGGGCGACCGCTTCGTCGGCAACGGCCTGGGCCTCGATGCGGTTGGTGCGGCTCTTGCCACGATCATAGACGCCAGTCGGCACCTTGCGTAGCTGCACTGCGCGATCCTCGACCTGGGGCGAAGGAAAGGTGACGAGGCGGTTCTGATAATAATGATGGTTGGAGAAGGCGATCAGCGACTCGCTGCGGCTGCGATAGTGCCAGCGCAGGTCGCGCACCGGAATGCCCGACGCTTTGGCCTCATCGAGGATGCTTTCCAGATCGCGCTCATGGTCGGCGACCTCTTCATCTTCCTCGTTGCGCCCGAAAAAGTTGGTAGGCGGCAATTGCTTAGGGTCGCCGACGATGATCGTCTGGCGTCCGCGCGCAATCGCGCCGACGGCGTCCCAAGTGGTGATCTGCGATGCTTCGTCAAAGATCACAACGTCGAACAGCGCCTGGTTCGGCGGGAAATATTGCGCGATCGACAGCGGCGACATCAGCATGCACGGCGCGAGCTTGGAAAAGCTCTCCGGCATCTTGGCGATCATGTCGCGAATCGATTGGCTGGGACGCTGCAACTCCATCTGATGGCGCAGCAGTCCCAATTCGGAGTTGCGCGGCACACTCTGCACCGGCGGCAGGCCGTGCGCAATCGCACCTATCACGCGGGCCGTCGCATGGGTGCGCACCAGATCGTCGATCTCCCGGAACTCGGCGATTGCGTTCTCATGGCTAAAGCGGCGAAAGTCGCGCAGTATGGGATCACCATCAAGCACCCCTGGCAGCCACCAACGGGCATAGCCCAGACGGAACGCAGCGCACGTCTCCTCAGCTGGGATCATGCCGCTTTCGACCTGCTCGACCAGCGCGTCGAGTCCGAAAGCGACAGCACGGTTTCGAACCCGGCACCACGCCGTCCAGTCGCGCAACAGATGACGCGCCTCCGCCAGTTCTCCCAGCGTTTCGATCAGAATGACGAGCGAGTCTGGCCTTGCGTCGATCGTGACGACGCGCCCGGCCGCTTCGGCAAAGCGGGTTCGAGCTTCCTCGAACCCGCTTGCGGCGGCAAGCAGTTTCGGGCCGGCCTGCCACATCCAGCCGTCCTCATCGCGCTCGCGCAGGGCAGCGGCGACACGCTGCGTGACCGCCGCCACTACCTCCGGCCCGCGTCCGTCAAGTTTGAGCGCATTCCTTAGCGCGCGGGCCCGCTCCAATATTTCGGCCATTGCTGCAAGGTCGGTATCCAGCCCCGCGAACGGCAGTGGACGGGTATGCAACGGCGAAGCGTCGATCACCGCCAGTTGGGCTTTCATGGAGCGCAAACGCGAAAGGTCTTGGTCAGGCTGCGTCGCGCCGGCATCGGCATAGCTCTGCAATAGCCGCGTTATCTTGCGCCGCCCGAGCGCTGACATCGGCCAGAAGGAAGAATTCGCCTCGCGCCACTGGCGATCAAGCGCTTCAGGATCTAGATCGCGCACTGCGGCGGGCGCGAAGCTGGCCCCAAATCCGCGCTCAGCCTCGCGATAAGCGGTGATTGCGGCCTCCAATGCTGAAAGTTCGCCCGCGCACTTGGCGAAATCGGGGTCGAACGTGATCGAGAGATCACGCTCACGGCCGCCTTCGATCGCCTGTGCAAGGGCGGTCAGAGCCGCGATCTCGGAATCTGCCGGCAGATCGGCAGGCGCAATCCCCAGCGCTGTGCGATAGGAAGCAAGTGCGCCGACAAGCAACTCGGTAGCGTTGCGCAGGGACTGCCCCGCTGTGAGCACCGCTTCTTGCCGCGCCGCACCCAACTCGTCGATATTGATCAGGTCGAGTGCCGGCCTTCGTTCGACAGAAGTGAAAACGAGCCCTACCTCATGGGCAAGCTCTTCAAGCCGCGCCAATGCCTCCGCGTCATGTGCCTGCTCACGGGGCCAGCCCAATTCTGGTGCCGGCTTGTCCTTCGCACGCAGCGCAATGCCAAGCGCCAAATATGGCGTCCAGCCGTTAGAATACGGTTTGTGCAGCGCTTCGACATAGGCATTTAAAGTGTCGCGCCGCAGCTTTAGCCTATCATTCACCGCGAGCCACTGCGCTTGATCGTTGCGACTGCCATGCTCCCAAGCGGCCTTGAGCTGAGTCAGGAAATGCCGTCGGTCGGCCTTGTTCGAGTGGAGTTCGACACAATGATCTCCCAGCCCGTGCTCGCGCAGCCGCCGATACACTACATCTAGCGCGGCAGTCTTCTCGGCGACGAATAGCACCGTCTTCCCGACCGCCAGACAATTGGCGATCATATTAGCAATGGTCTGGCTTTTTCCGGTACCGGGCGGGCCTACGATCACGAAGTCCCGCCCTTCCGCGGCAGCCAAGCTTGCAGCAGTTTGAGATGAATCGGAGGGCAGCAAGCAGACGATGTCGGCGGGCGCATAGGCGTGATCGAGTTCGCGCTCTTCGCAGAAAGCCGCTTGCCCACTTGTGGCAGCGAATGCCTGTTCGGGCGTGTCGATCAGGTGTCTAACGACGCGGTTCTCGCGCAGTGCCTCGGTCCGCTCGACAAGATCCTTCCACATCAGGAACTTGGCAAAGCTGAAGGTGGATAGTGCAGTCTCGTCGATCACCTCCATACCCGGCACGTCGCGCACGGCTTGGCGCATCATCGCCAGCACGCGAGGGACGTCGATCCCGTTGTCGTCGGATGGCAATTCTCCGGTAAACTGCGGCAATCTCAGTTCGAATTCTCGTTCCAGGAATTGTAACAGCGTCGCATTGAAGCGTGGCTCGTCCTCGTGGAACAGAATACGAAAGGGCGAACTGGCACTGCGCCGCTCAAGCTTGACCGGAACGAGCAGCAACGGCGCTCGATAGCTGCGTTCATCTTCGGGCTTCTTTTTCCAGCGCAAGAAGCCGACCGCCAGAAACAGCGTGTTCGCGCCCCCCTCTGCGAAATCATTCTTCACCTGGCGATGAAGCTCGATCAACCGTGCTTCAAGCGGCTGTTGATCGAGCGGGGAGGGAAGTTCATCGCGTTGAAGTGCCTCGGCCGCGAAGCTGCGCTGAAGATCGCGACCATGAACGTCTCGGTAGAGCGCGGCGTCGCGCTCACCGAGCGGGTTCTGCTGGGGCAACGACACGATCTGGATCGCCGCCCCATCCGCCAGCCGGTCTTCCAGATAGGCGACGTCGGTGCAGAGAAACGGAATTGTCTTCTTTGTGACGGGGAAGTTAAGTAATCGATTGCGCAATGTCAGATCGAGCAGCTTCTTCTGCCAGCGATCGATCCGTCCCGCCGCGGTAGTTGGCTTTTGCTCCACGGAAAGCGCCGGCAGGTCGTCGAAAGATGGCGCGCTTGGCAGAGACAACCCCGATACCACTGCGGCGCCTTCGTCAGCGTCGGAGCCAGCGCGGCGGGCTTCATGCGATGCAAGCGGCGTGACCCCGCCGCTTCGTGCGCGTCGAACGTCGATTGCCGCTACGAAGTCGGGAGCTTCCTCTTCGCCCATCCGCTGATCGAGAGCTCGCTGAGCGACATCCATCGCCATCGCCGGACGGTGCGTAACGCCCGTCGTTTCGAATATGATCAACTCGCGCGAAGCCAGCGCCTTACGCACTTCAATCTGATCCGATTCGATCGTGTTGCCGAAGGTCCGCTTGGTCAGCCAAACGCCCGCCGCCGCATGACCGCGAAACATCAGGATGACCGGATGCAGGCCTGCGCCCTCCAGTGCCGCAGCAAATAATAGAGTTAAGTCGAGGCAGGTGCCCAATCGATCTTCCGCGATCGTTGCCGGACGCCGCACCTTCTGGCCTCGATCCTCGAAACTGGCCGGTGGTTCGGCATAATGGATACCCATCCCGGCGATGGCCGAGTAGATGGCGGCTGCCACTAGGTAAGTGCGGCCCGGATCGCTCGACTGATACCCAACCAGCCCGCTCGGGTGGCCATGCTCCGCCAGTCGTTCGGCGGAGTTCCGCAGGACGCGAGCGACGGCGGTATCGTTCGGCATGACGAATGCGGGGAGCAGTTGTGCCATGTCGGCAACTCCGCCCCACTCATCCCGCGCGAGCAACCGGACCGGGAAGCGCTGTTCATCAAGTACAGTATTGCCGTCTGATAGCCGGAGTGTAACCTCCCCGCGCTCTGCCTCGTTCAACCCGGCAAGGTAGTCGGCGTCCAACTCTACCTTGCGGTCCGCAAGCGGCAGAGTGTCGCCAGTCACAAGCCGGTCGATCGCCCAAGACTTTGGCCGTAGGAAGGCCGGCGAAGAAGTGAGCTCGAGACGGCATTTTTCGTAATTTTGGCCATCGGCGTTGTCGATCTGAATTGATCGCAGGACCGGGATAGCGTTTTGGTAAGACGCGTAGGTGAAGCTCCCAGCGACATCGGCGACTATGGCAGGCTTGCGGCCTCCGTTCGGATCATTCGATAGATTAGCTACGGAACGCTTGGCCGAATCATCCATGATCTATCCCCCATAATTGGAGGCTAGCTAAGCAGATCGTCTTAACAAAGCCGAAATTTGGAAGCTTGTAGTTACTAGTCGAGAAGGTCCTATCCGGTTTTATCTACGAGCGAGGAACGTTTGTTGCTGACGGCACTAGCCGCGGCCTAGCGAGTGGCAGTTTTCGGAATTACCGCCGGCTTGCTTCGAAGGTCGATTTTTCTTGCGCTGACACTGACGCGCCAGCCGCCTCCGGAACGTCCGCTATCCGATCGGCGCTCCTTAAAGGAGCCGTTCCGGAGCGTCCGACGAGGCCGACAAAACCGCCATTGAGAATCCCGTTCCATTGCCTCCGTTGCGAACGCCCGCTTCCCTCTGCGTCGCCAGAGCGCGATGACTTCGTCGCGCTGCTCGCCATCCGCCTGTTGCACGAGCCCGAGCAGCGCCCCGTAGATCGCCGCCCGATCATCCTCGACGAGCGCATCGAACCTGGCCTTGACGATAAGCCCGCCGAGTTCGATGAGCCGGCGCGTCCGCTCGCGGCGCTTCACCACCCAGTCCCGCGTATCAGCCCGCGCCCTCCGTGCCTGCAGCCGGTTGCGCAGAGCTCGGAGCCTTCGCTCGGCGCGGAGTGTCCTTCGCAGCGCTTGTCGCAAGTTTCCCGCGCAGAAAGAACGCCGCGCCCGCGGTGCGCCATTCCTCCCTCTGCAGCATGTCTGTCGTGGCGACGGCAGCGACCAGCACACCCGCAAGCACATCGGCCCCAAGTGCATCGGCACCGGTTGCCGTGACCAGCTGCCCGAGCTCACGAAGCTTCCGGTCCTGAAGCGCCTTGGCCTTTTCGGCGAGCAGCTTCATCTCGGCATCATAGTCACGGGGCCTGCGCATG
>TARA_R110000782_G_scaffold270453_1_pt1 | contig 12292 bp, 12 predicted proteins | sample TARA_R110000782 | Tara Oceans TARA_R110000782 (sample SAMEA4397859) | marine metagenome | biome: Polar Biome; feature: [SRF] surface water layer (ENVO:00010504); material: water (ENVO:00002006), including particulate matter (ENVO:01000060) such as... | depth 5 m
CTAAACTTTGTATTTACAGTTGAAACTACTTTTGATGGTGATATGTTTACCGTTCCAGCAGTATTAGCTGGGGCATATAATTGTAATGTTGATTGGGGCGATGGAAGTAGCGAAGATATAACAGCATGGGATGATCCTGATTGGACACACATGTATTCTACAATAGGAACTTATGAAATAACCATAAGCGGTATATTTACATCTATGATATTCAACAATGGTGGGGATAATCTCAAGATGAGAAACATCTCCAACTGGGGAAATAATGTCTTGGATGCTGATCAAAGCGGAGCATACCATGGTTGTTCTAACCTGACGTGTAACGCTACAGATTATCCTGATTGGTCTAATGTTACAACTACTAGCTCTATGTTTAACGCTTGTACTAGTTTCGATGGTGATTTGTCACAAGTAGATACCTCCAACATTACAAACACAGCAAATATGTTTGTAAATGCTGATAGCTTTAATTCAGATTTATCAAGTTGGGATATGTCTAATGTTACAAATGCTTCTGCAATGTTCTATCTATGTAATATTTTCAATGGAGATGTCTCAACGTGGAATGTTTCTAGTCTGAGCAATGCAAGTAGTATGTTTAGAGAATGTCCTATTTTCGATCAAGATTTATCAGGATGGGTAACAACAAGTTTGTCATCAACTGTTTTTATGTTTTCTGGGGCAAGTTCTTTTAATCAGGATATTTCATCGTGGAACGTTTCTAATTTAACAAATGCTTCAGCTATGTTCACTGCAACATCGTGGTTCTCTCAAGTAAACTATGATCTACTATTACCAGGTTGGGAAGCTCAAGCAGTGCAGAACGGTGTAATATTCAGCGCAGGAACAGCAAAATACGGACCAGGCGCACCCGCTACAGCTAGAGCTGCATTAATTGCAGATCATTCATGGACAATAACAGATGGAGGACCAGCATAATGTTAGATGAAGATTGGGTTGAAACTTTAGAAATAAAGGCAATAACCGATACGGGCGATACCTATATAATAGCGCACGAAGAAGAAGGCAGTGAAGGTCTTTATACTGAACTATTAAAAACTTCTGTAACGCCTGAACTTCAAGCTAAAATAGACGCTTGGGTTGCAGACGGTGGTGTGATAACAATAGTTTAGGAGATAATAGTGAGTAGGCGTGTAAAATATTCAAAGAATTATTTAGCAGATAGCAATTGGGTACTTAGTGATATTTCTGGATTTAAATATCCTGCTAGCGAATGCGTGTATGGTGCGCCACCTGAGAATGGGTTGGTAATGCACTATACCGAGTATTCAGCGTACAATCCTCAATATCAGATTAGTCCTCATCCTGACGATACTACCGTAGCGATGAACAGACCTAGACAAGTTCAAGTGTTCGATACTTCTTTTCCTACTTTTGATTGACCGTATAATCTCTAAGAACTTCTATAATGTGTTCTTTATCAAAAGTAGGAGATTTAGAAGTGGATTGTTTTCCACCGTTTTCCATACCTTGCGAAGTTAAAGCAGCTCTACGAGTTTCAATATATAAAAATTCAATCTCACCTGCTTTCTCTAAAATATTATTAGCTTCTTCAGCACTTATTGGTAAACCTTCAATACATTTAGAAATACACATTGTTGAGTAATCTTTTTTCTGTTTAGTTTCTAATTGTAAAATTTTATCTTTGGCTTGTTGCAGTTCTTTTTTATCATGTTGTTTGATAAAAGTTTCCATACTATTGAAAGCTTGGATATAGTTTATTTTAAACATCAACGCTTTTTCACCAGAATAACCCATAGCTAGTAATATAAAACTATCTTTGTTCATTTCGTACATTTTACGTTTCTTATTCTGAACATCGAAGTATTCTGATTCTATAAAATTCGGTATTTCAAAATTCGGTACCCCCAAATCTGTGGTGGCTAAACATTGAGATACTTTTAGTTTTATTTCTACAATATCTCTTAGTACCGCATCATGTCTTTTTCCAAAAATATCAGCAACTAATAAAGAGTTAGTCATTTGGTCGTCATTTACTAATTGTATTTCGTTCACTTCTTTTAACATTCTCATATTTTATTCCTTAAACGAAAAAATCATTACGTAATTGTGGTGACAATTGGGATAGTATTCCCTCACAACTACGTAATGATTTCTATATGTACTATTATTAGGTTTGTCACAACCATATTGATTATACCTTTATTTAGTCTAATATGCTATAATTACATTAACTTAATTCAATGAGAACATTATGGCTTCGTCAGACGATACTATTTATAATTTACAAGCAGGTACGATAGTTAAAGCAGCTTTTAAAAAGATTGGCGTAACTCCTGCTGAACAAGCTTTGCAAGCGTTTGAATTGCAAGATGGGTTAGAAGATTTAAACCTCATGTTAAAGACTTGGCAGAATCAATCGTTTCATCTATGGACATTAAGAGAAGGTGTTGTATTCTTAGAACCTAAAGTTAGTACTCATAGTATAGGTGGTGGGTTAGGTCATAATTGTGAACAAGAAGATTTCATACCAACTACTCTTACGGCTACTGCAGCTATCGGTATTGATACACTATCTGTAGCGTCCACGGCAGGTATGCAGGTAGGCGATGTAATAGGTGTACAGTTAAGCAATACAGTACGACAGTGGAGTACTATTACTACCGTAGATAGTTCTACACAAGTTACAATTGCTGATGTCTTAACGGCTGAAGCTGTGTCAGGTTATAGTGTATTCACATACACAACTACTATTAAACGACCTAGTAGAATATCTAGTGCAAGACGAGTTCTGTATCCTAACGATATAGACCTGGTGACAGACAAAGTATCTCGTTCTACTTACTATAATCAATCGTTCAAAAACGGTACAGGTGTGGTAAGTATGTTTTACTACTCACCTGATTTAAATAGTGGTAAATTACAAGTATGGCAGACAGGAAGTAGTGTTAATGACTATCTACGTATCACTTATCAAGAGTATATAGATACCGTTACCGAAACTTCACAAACTTTAGAAATACCTCCTGAGTGGCAAGAGTGTGTTATTTATAACTTAGCTGTAAGGATAGGTATAGCATATGACGTGCCTGAAAACAAGCTCGCTCAAGTTGGTCAGATGGCTCAATTGTTACTGACAGATGCGTTAGGTTATGATCAAGAACCTACTAAGTACGGTGTGATCGCAAACTATTCAGCTAGTGGCAACTTAACTTAACTAATTTTTATTATGAAAGTGGCAATAAAAGTCTATATGTGCTATTATTAATATTATTTCTTGCATGTTTTTGATATGGCTCATATTCCTTTAGAATTTGCTAACGGTTTTTATAAAAGCAATGTTTCTACATTTAGTTCTCAACGGTGTATCAACATGACTCCGATAGCTGCCGAGAATCAAGCATATGGACCTGTAGCTTTATTTTCTGTAAGTGGTGTAACCGCTATCGTACCACCACCTAGTTTAGCAGGTGTGAGCAGAGGTATGACTACTATGGGCGGTTTACTGTACGTAGTCAATGGTGATACATTATATAGAATAGACGAAGATTATACTGTTAATATCTTAGGTACGATAACTGGTTCAGGTATTGTATCAATGGCTAACAATAATACTAAGTTATGTGTAGTTGTTCCTAACGGAGATGCCTATGTCTATGATGCAAGTACCAGTACATTTGCACAGATTACTTCTCTCGATTATTTCCCTTCTTCAATGGTTGTTTTTAAAGACGGTTATTATGTTTTTTCAGCCTCCGATGGTACTAAGTTTTTTAATTCAGCTATTAATGACCCTCTTACGTTCAATGCTATAAGTTTTGGATCTGCTGAAATAAACCCTGATTTGATTACAGGTTTGGTTGTGAATCATAACCAACTGTATGTCACGGGTGAAGATAGTATAGAACTATTTGCAACTACAGGTGGTTCAGGTTTTCCATTTCAAAGGGTTCAAGGTGGCTCAAGTCAAAAAGGTGTATATTCACCTTACAGTACGATAAACTTCAATAATGATTGGGTTTTTGTAGGTGGTGGGTATAACGAACGTGCTAGTATATGGGCTATGAATAGTAGTAGTCAAATATACAACATATCTACTGATACTATAGATAGTCAGATTAAAAACTTTACTAGAGAAGAGATTAAGAACAAATGTTATTCAGTAACGTATAGTGAAGCAAACCAAAGGTTAGTAGCATTTACTTTTATTGCAGAGAATCAACGGGTACCTAGTATTACGTTAGTCTATAACTCTACCGCTTCTGAGAAATTAGGTAAGAGAATATGGTTTGAAAGACAGACAGGATATGAAGGAGCTAGTTGGAGAGTAAACAATATACAAGAAGCTTATGGTTTATTGATTACAGGCGATATAACAGACTCGCATTTAGGATTTTTAGATAGAAGCTCACAGTTAGAATTTAACGATCCTATGGTTAAAGAATTTTCTACAATGCCTTTTTCTAACCTTGATTATTCTATGTTCTTTGGTATGTTAGAATTGACTTGCCAAACAGGTGTAGGGTTAAACGAAGGTTTAGGTGAAGATCCTTATGTGTACATGTCATTTAGTGACGATGGTGGTAACACGTTCAATACTCCAATGGGTAGACCTTTAGGTAAGATCGGAGAGTATACGAAACGAATACAGTGGAGACGACAAGGTAGAACACCTCAAGATAGGTGTTTAAAGTTCAAAACAACTGATCCCGTATTGTTTAATGTTATAGGTCTTACCACCGTAGTGACAGGAGGTACACAGTGATCGAAACTTTAAAAATACGAGCCACTGACGATACCTCAGAAGAATTAGCTAAATTATCACTTATAAATTATAGGTTAGGTAAGATAGAAAAAAATATTGAAAGTATGTCGGATAGTTTGGAAAAATTAAACAACTTAGTGGTATTACAAAATAAAGTACATAAAGCTGTAGAACGGTTAAATTATAAATTTTACATAGGAGTGGGTGCAAGTATAGTCGCTATTGTAGGTACGTTATTTACCGTACTTCCAATCTTCATACCTGCACCTATATAGATTATGCCAGTATATCCACCACCAACTACGGTAGTTATGATTAACCGTAGTTTTGAAATAATGGAAAATGATAAAGCAACACTTCCGTTTTGGGAATTTTTGCAATATTTACATACACAAGTAGCTACGTTAGAAGCGATACATAATAATAATGGAGATGTTATGGGAGAAATAGTTGTAGTAGCAGACGGTGTTCGTCCTACTACTGTTGCAAATACGGTACTATATACTTCACCTTCTCTTGGAAATGGGACTAAGATATCAAGATTACTCGCAGCTAATACTCTAGCAAGTGTAGAAACATTCGATCTTTATGTCGTTCCTGAAGGTCAGGCGGTTGCTCCTAATTATTTAATAATAGCAGGTGCAGATGCTTCGGGTAACGGTTCGTTAGTTGCTAACGGTACCAATGAACTTAACGAAGCTGAAACTGTACTTATTCCTTCAGGTGGCACGTTAGTAGTAGCTGTCACTAACGCTAATAGTATTACTTTTAGAGGAAGCGGAATTGCGTATTAAACTAGATGGAACTAATCCTAAAGAATTAGAAACGTACATGAAGAATCAAGAAGTGTTCAGCCTGTTCGCACCTGAGTTAGATTCTAATAGTTGGAATTTAGAAATAACTAGAAATTCTTTTTGGTTAGGGTTCTATATAGAAGAAAAGTTGAAAGGTGTGATGTTGGTAGAACAAAGACCTAACGCTTATCTTATGTTACATCCTTACATGTTGAAGAAAGACAGAGAGTATAAATTTAAAATGATAAAATTATTTGAAAAATGGGCTAAAAAGAATACAAATAGTGGTAAGATAGTAGGTGAGTTTCCATCATTTTATGAGAATTTATCTACTTTCTCAGAAAAATGTGGATATACGTTTATGTGTACCAATACAAAATCATATCGTTTAGGAAACGTATTTTACGATTCATTAATGTATGGTAAGGAGATTTAGATGGGAATGTCAGGTGGTGGCGATAGTGGTTCAGCCGCTCTAGCAGAAGCTAAACAAATGGAAATGCAAGCATACCGTGATTCTGTATTAGAAAATCAGCGTCAGTATGATTATAACCGTGAGTTGTTACAACCTTATCGAGAAAATTCAGAAAGTGCTTTGAATCAACAAATGGCAATGTCGGGAATGTTAGGTGAAGGTTCTCAACAAAGTGCTTTAGATGCTATGGGTAACGTACCTGGTTCACAATTTGGACTAGAGCAACTACAAGAAGGTCTGTTGGCAAGTGCTGCCGCTACAGGTGGATTAGGTGGTGGTAATGTACAACGTGACCTTGCGGAAATGGCTGTGAATTATGGTATAGGACAACAGTCTAATTACTATAATCAGTTAGCTAATATTTCAGGTACAGGTGCGTCTACTAACCAAACACTTTCAGGTTTAGGTATAAATACGGCTCAGACTAATGCAAATACTATGGCTCAACTTGGTCAAAATCAAAGTGGGTATACATTAGGTGAACAACAAATGAACGCTTCACAACAACAAAGCAATATGAATACGTTAGGAGCTATGGGTGGAAGTTTAGCAGGATATTTTGGAAGTACATCTGGTGGAAATAAAAAAAGCGATGACGGAAGTAATGGAACAATTTATAGCGATTGGCAAGGCGCACCTAATACATATTCCGATTCTCAATTTCAACAAGACACTATGGGTAATATGTTTCCAGCATTTACCACTGCTTTGGGTGGTGGTTCATATTGGGGAACATAGGAAACATCATGAGTTCTAAAAATAACACAGGAGTAAACTAATGGGTTCTGTCGCAAGTGCTATAGGCGGTCCTATAGATTCAATCTACAATGCTATAGGTATTGATACAGATAGTGGATTTGGTAAAAGTGCTGCAAGTTTTTTTGATCCTTTAGATTTTGGAGGTAGTTCAGCTAGAGAAGCTGAAAGAGCTATTAAGAAATCTATACAAGAAGAACAAAATGCGTATAGGTCAGGTATTATGGAACAGCGTAGACAAGCTGACCTTAATCGTGAAATGCTTATGCCTTATATTAATGCAGGCTCGCAATCTTTAGGTCAACAATCAAGAATATCAGGATTGTTAGGTCAAGACGAACAACAACTTGCTTTTGGTGAATTTAACGCTTCTCCTGGACAACAATATTTAAGAAGTAAAGCACAATCTGCGGTAAATAAATACTCCCCTAACTTGGGTACTCTCTCTCCTCAAGCCCAAGTTAGGTTAGGGGAATATTCAGGCGGTGTTGCAGAAACTAACTTTGGAAACTACATGAGTAGGTTGCAAGGTATAGGACAATTAGGACAACAACAAGGTAATGTTTTAGCTCAAGGTGGACAACAATTGTCTCAAGGAATAGGACAAATGCAACAAGGTATAGGTCAAGCAGGAGCGCAAGGTACTTTAGGTATGCAACAAATGAATGCTGCACAAACGCAAGGGCAAGATGATGCGTTATTGTCTGCAACCATGGCGGCTGCGTCATTTATGAGTCAACGTGAACTAAAAACAGATATCAAAGAATTGAATGATGAAGATTGCTATAATGTGGTATTGAAAACACCTTTATATTCTTGGAAATATTTGTCAGGTGATACGTCAACTCATTTAGGTCCGATGTATGAAGAAGCACATGATTCTATTAAAGATGAAAACAAAAAAGCTATACGATTACATTCTGAGCTTAATCTTATTGCAGGAGCGTTAAAACATATGAGCAAATTGAGGAGTGAAGATAATGCGAGGATTTGATTATAGTAGTTTAGTAGCTGACCCATCCCAAGCAGTTAATGCAGGTTTAGGTGCGTACCAAACTATGTCCAACGTACAGAATAATAAAATAAAGTTAGGGCAGAATCAACAGATGCTTGAGCAACAAGAACAGCAAAATCAGTTTAATCAAGAGCTGAAGAGAGAACAGGTTGAGATTCAAAAAGCAGAATATTTGCTCAAAGATGCAAAAGCACAAGCAATTATACGTAAAGAAACTGAAAGTGTAGATCAAGGTATTCAAAATGTTATTACTAGTCAACTCTTACAGACTGACCCTGAACAAGTACAAGGAACTATAGACTCTTTAAAAAACAAATACATTAAGGAAGGTAACAATTCAGTAGTTGACATGTTGACTAAGTTTGAAGAAGTACCAAAAGAGCAACAACATAATGTACTACAGGCTTCGTGGTTTTCTCACTTGTCAGATGGCGAACAAGTAAAAGTTGTTAATGGTTTAAAAACAAATGCTAAATTTTCTATTTATAATAATGCTAAAGAAGATGCTATTAAAAAAGGACTTACACCAGGCACGTCAGAGTTTAACTCTTCGGTAGAAAATTATCAGTCTGAATATGCTGCTAAGTCTCAAGGCAGTAGAGGTGAATCTACTTCAAGTAAAACATTTCAACAAAAGATAGCTGAAGGAACAGTAAAAGAAATTGAAACTTTTGATGCTGACGTTATTAAAAGTGTAGAAGATACTCAAAGATCCAAACAGATGCTTGAAAGCTTACCGAACATGTTTACAGGTAAGTTTGCAGATATAAAAACACAAATTGGAGAAATAACTTCAGCTCTAGGGATAGAAATGTTGGAAGGTGCGACTAGTGCAACTCAAATATTTGATAAAGATCAAAGAACTATGGCTATTTCTAAAATGAAAGAAACAGGTGAAACTAGATTTACAGATGCCGATTTAGTATTTGCTACAAAACAAGTTGTTAATAATTCAAACACACCTCAAGCTACTGAAAACTTACTTAGGTTAGGGCTATCAAGATCTTTGATACCTCAGATAATAGAAAGCCAAGTTAAAGATTTACCTAGAACCGAACAAGGTTATAAGGACAAATCTAAAGATATTAAAAAGCTAAGAGCTAAGTTTAATAACGTAAATATGGTGAAGAAAAGCTCTACAGGAAATAATGTATTTTTTAATAGTTTTTATGAAAAAACACAAACTCCTGAATGGCAAGGTTGGTTTGAAGGAAAATATGGTTCTAAACCAACTTTGGACGATACATTAGAGTTTTGGAAAGACGCTAAGATAGAGGATTAGTTATGACATCAAGATTTAGTGGAGCTGTTATGAACATGTCTCCCCCTAAAGAAAAGAAAAAAACATCACGGTTTGACGGTGCAGTTATGTATTTGTCTGGACCTAACCCTAACACTGTAGAACCTACCGCTATGCCGTCAGTTCTTCAAGATCAATTTGCTCAAGATGATCAACGAATAATGCAAGATCAAAGTGCGGAAATGCAACAACAAGATGCTTTTTCTCAGATTAGACAAAATGTTGAACAAGATTTATTAGGTGCGGTATCTTCTAATGTTCAAGGAGATGTATCTAATCAACCTGTAAAATCGGCAGAGCAAATGTTAGAGGGTGATTATTTAGGTAGAGTACTCCCAGGTTGGTTAGCAGCTCCACTTATATCGGCTGCTGAAAGTATATCTAACATACCAAGTACTTTGTCTGCATCTTTTGGTGATGAACAATCTAAAGAGCGTTTGAAAGAAAGCAAAAAGCAGATGAGCGGTTTAAAAGAAGAATATCCTATAGGTACAACTATTGGTGAATTAGGTGCAGATGTCGCAAGTATGGCAGTGCCTATTGGTGGTGCGTATAAGTTAGGAGCTACCGCCACTAAAGCGGCAGGGGAAGCTACTACTTTTGCAGGAAACATTGCTAATATGGTTAGGAATTTTGCAGCTCCATCTGTTACAGGTGTAGGTGATGTGGCGTACCAAAAAGCTAAAGAAGGTGAAAGTTTAGATGAGTCTTTTACACCTCAAAATATACTTGAAGGAGTAACCTATGGTTTAGCAGGAGACTCTATAGGTGGTGCCGTAAGTTTGTTAGCCAAAGGTATAGGTAAAGTTTTTAAAAGTTTTAGTGGTAAAAATCCAGAAGGTCATCTGGTAGATGTGGACGGTAATCCTACTGCTGAACTTAAAAGTGTATTAGAAAAAAATGAAGTAACTCAGAAAGAATTTTTAAAAATCGTAAAAAATGTTGCTAATTCAGAAAGCGATATGGGAGGTTTATCTAAAACTGTAAAAAAAGCTATAGCTAAAGACGTACCTAGTTACTCAGCTAGTGAAGCTAAATTAGAAGCTTCGTTACAGAGAAAAGGTTTAGAAGCTGTAGAAGAAAATTCAATAGTTATGGATCAAAAGTTAGTAGATAAAGTACGAGCATTAGGCGTACCTAAAAAAGATATACCAATAGGTGTTATGTACAAAGACGAAGTCCGTAATATTTTTGCTGATTTGGCTAAAAAGCCTGGGTCAGAATCGGCTGAAAAATTAAATAAGTTTGCTTCTTTGATTGAAGAAAATACTAAACTTAGGTTTAAAGAAGAAAAAGATTTGTCTACATTAGTAGAATCTGTTGCCAAACGTATTGGTAAGAAAGAGAAAGAGTTATTAGCAGATATAAAGAGTTTGAGCGGAGATGATCTTTCAGAAGTTACTCAAAAAGCTAAAGTGAGAATGGACAAAGATATCTCCGATATAAAAGATATTGAAAAAGTAGGTTATGATACGTTTGCAGAAAAAGTATCAGGAGATTCTGTAGCAGATTACAAACCTTTGCTTGATACTCTAAATAAAAAGTTAGCAGAATATGGTCCAAAAGGAACGGACGATGCAATTACAGAAGCTAGGTTTAGAAGTTTGGAAGGGTTCTATTCTACCATTAAAGATGACTTAGAAAAAAATATAATTCATCATGGTGAAGATCCTACTAGCAATTTTAAAACTTTAACAGCTTTTAGAAAAAAAGTAGGTCAAGAATTTGAAAAGAATAAAAAAGACTTTGGAGACGCTGACGCTTCTAAATTAGCTAAAGTGTACAAAGAGATAGACGATATACAAACAGAAGCTATAGGTGGTAAAGACAGTCCTTTATATGAAGAATTAAGAGAGTTGCATAATTTAAGTAAAAGTAGGTTTGATCTTCAAAATAAAATAACAAAATCTTTAGGTAAAAACTACGCTGAAACAGATGCCGCTCCTAGAATAATAAAAGCTGTTGAAAAGTTACGTACCAAACCTGAAGAATTAAAAAATGTATTGAAGCCTTATTCTGAAGAAGAACGCTCTAAAGTAGTTATGGGTGCTTTAGAATCTAAATTTGGAGGAGATAAGCAGAAAGGGTTAGTAGATTACTTAGACGACCTTGGTGATACTGGAAGAGCAGCGTTAAAGAAAAACATGTCAGACGATGATTATGTAAAAATGAAAGACGCATATGATTGGCAAAAAACATACGACAAATTTAAAACACCTATAGTTGAAGCATTAGGCGAGGATTATATTAAAAAAGACTTAGCTCCTAAAGTTATGGCAGCGATAAACGATATTTATGAAAAACCTGAAGTTTTTAAAAACCTGATGAAAGCTTTTAGTGAAGAAGAAAGAAAAACTATAGTTATGTCGGCTCTTGGTCATAAGTTTACTCAAAATGGAGATATCGACCCTAAAAACATAGTAAATTATTTTAACAGTTTAAAACCTAAACAATTGCGAATGATAGAAAAAACAGTTGGTAAGGAAAATTTTACATTTTTAAATGGTGTAAAAGATGTTATGGAAAACTATTTAAGTATTATAAAAAAACCTAAGATGCGTGACAAATACACAGATGTTAAAGATTATTTAGCTGATATGCAAACACATTGGGGTAAACTAGTAGGTGCGTTTAAAAATTCTGGATGGAATACATTAGGTGCGATTTCTACATCATTTTGGGCTTTAGGTACTTTGGGATTTTCTACAGCGATACCTTTTATCTATTTGGTAGGTAAAACTTTTAGAAATGTAAAAAACATAAAGAAAGCTCAACCTAATTTAGAGAATGTAATAGACAAAGCTTTGAACAATCCTAACACTAGAAAAATGTTTAAAGCTATAAATACGGGCGACTATAAAGAAGCTCAAAGGTTTGCAGATATGTTTAAAAAATCTACACAGTATAAAAATTGGTTAGATTCTCAGACTTTAACTAACAAAAAACTAATACGTAAAGTTGGTCTTTTAAATTACTTAACCGATAACGAGGATGACAAATAATGGCTATTTTATCACAACCAAGATTACAGTTTCAAGATTTAGACGGGAACCCACTAGCAGGGAGTTTGTTATATACATACTCAGTTGGTATTATTCCTAAAGTAACATATTCTGATCCTACACTTACCACTCCATTGAGTAATCCAGTAGTGTCTGACGCTACAGGTACCTTTCCAGCAATTTACTTTGATGGTTCGGCAGTT
>TARA_R110000782_G_scaffold2684_2_pt1 | contig 12289 bp, 15 predicted proteins | sample TARA_R110000782 | Tara Oceans TARA_R110000782 (sample SAMEA4397859) | marine metagenome | biome: Polar Biome; feature: [SRF] surface water layer (ENVO:00010504); material: water (ENVO:00002006), including particulate matter (ENVO:01000060) such as... | depth 5 m
GTTATTCCGTTTCCCTCGGTTATATTTAATTGAGTATTCGTATCTGTCCCAGTTATAGTTATTGCCGAACTTCCGTCATAAGTTGTTCCAGAACTAAAACTTATATTTGTTCCAGCAGTTAGGGCGTTGGGGACTTTTACAACACTTAAGTTATTGGTGATAGTAGTTAGAGTTGCGTCCTTGCTTAAACTTATTGTATCCGCACTATTATCAACTACAATTGGAGCAACTCCCGCATAAGTTGTTCCAGAACTAAAACTTATATTTGTTCCAGCAGTTAGGGCGTTGGGGACTTTTACAACACTTAAGTTATTGGTGATAGTAGTTAGAGTTGCGTCCTTGCTTAAACTTATTGTATCCGCACTATTATCAACTACAATTGGAGCAACTCCCGCATAAGTTGTTCCAGTATCAGTTGAGGATATAGTTATTGCCGAACTTCCGTCATAAGTTGTTCCAGAACTAAAACTTATGTTTGTTCCAGCAGTTAGGGCGTTGGGAACTTTCTTAACTGCTATCTCTTTTGGTTCGGGTCCCCCCGCATCGTCCGCTATAAATTCCAAAGTATCAGTGTCAATATTAGCACTTATAACTTTCACGGTCGCCGAAGTTCCAGCAGTTATATTAATTCCGTCGCCTTCGTCAAGTGAGGTTATGCCTTGGGTAATACTACAAACTAATTCTCTCCCAGCAGAACCATTAAATTCAGTTCCACTCGTAAAACCCAAACCAGTTCCAGCAGTTAAATCATTAGGAACTTTTACAACACTTAAGTTATTGGAGATAGTAGTTAGAGTTGCGTCCTTGCTTAAACTTATTGTATCCGCACTATTATCAACTACAATTGGAGCAACTCCCGCATAAGTTGTTCCAGTATCAGTTGAGGATATAGTTGTCTCCACCAAACCAGTATAAGTTCCAGAAGGAGTAAAAGTTATATTTGTTCCTGCTACTAATCCTTCGGGTAAAGACGCTGAATTAGAACCCCAAGTCAATTCATTATTTTCTCCGCCTGATATTAAAACTTGTCCGTTTGTTCCAAAGTTTTGGTCTTGTCCAACTGCTAAATCATAAGCAACCGATAATCTATCAAAATCTCCGTCTCTTATTCCTGAATTAGAACCCATTATACACTATCAAGATAAATTAAATCTCTTTTTATAACTTTCTACTGCGTCTTTAAGGTTGGTTTCGTTTCCCCATAAGATATAATAACTCAAAAAACCAGCACGGGTATAGTCTTTGGTTTTTAAATCTTGTCTATGTCTTGCTCTATATCTGCGACGAATATCTTTATCTTGGTGGTCAATATAAGTTCCACCTTTGGGATTTTTTAAACCAAAGTGGGTTGTGCGAGTTTTGCCGTCTTGATAAGTAAAGACTGCCTTAAATCTTTTCTCCTTTCTATCACTTTTACCAACTACAAGTTTCACCATTAGGAATATTATAATAATATATAAGATAATAATAATGCCGTGGTTATTGTGTGGAGACTGTTTAGAACTAATGAAAGATATACCAGATAAAAGTATTGACTTGTTTTTTTGTGATTTGCCTTATAACGCTCTTCCAAAACAAGAGTGGGATAAAAAGATAGACTTAGAGAAGTTATGGATACAAATAAGAAGATTGAGAAAAGATAGTCATACTCCTATATTTTTCACAACCACAACAAAGTATGGAGTAGAACTTATACAATCTGCTCCAAAAGATATTCCGTTTAGATACGACTTAGTTTGGGCAAAATCAACTTCTACTGGACACTTGCGGTCTGGTTCTCAACCGCTTAGACTTCATGAACTTATTTATGTCTTTTATGAACACTTGCCTTTCTATAACAAACAAAAGCACAAATATATCTATAACGATAAAGACCATAAACCAACCAAACGAAAAACAACTTATGGTGAGATAGAGACAACTGATTTAAATACGGGTAAAGATAATGGAAAACCACGATACGATCCACCATTACCAGTTAGTATATTGGAATTTAAATCTACAAAAACTGGTAGAAAACATAAGACAGAAAAACCAATATCTCTTATAGAGTGGATATTGGATTATTATAGTAAAGAGGGGGATACAATCTTAGACCCAACTATGGGTTGTGGAGCGACGGGTGAAGGTTGTAAAAACTTAAATAGAGAATTTATAGGGATAGAACTTAATAAGGAATTTTTTGAGAATTGTATTACTCGGTTGGGACTTTAAATTTAACTGAATATTTTTTGGTTATATCTTTATCAACTTCTCTAACTTTCTTACCTCCCATAATATAAGCGTAAATTCTACCTCTTGCCCAACTGGAAGAAGTTTGGTTTGGTCTTGATCCAGAAGAATAAAAAGCACCTTCACCTTTCTTATAGACTTCGTCAATTGCTTTTAAAGGAATACCAGTAATCTTTGCGATATTCTTTTTACTTCTTTTACCTTTCATAGCGTCCAACTCTTCGCCATACTTCTTATCAAATTTTGTAGTCCAACTACTTTTTCTTTCTTTCACTTTGGTTTTGGGTCTTTCCTTTTTCTCAAAGATAGACTTAATTTGTTTCTGTCTATCTGCCTTACTTAAAGTATCTGGTAAATATCGTTTTGGGATATCTCGTGTTTCACCTTTGTAAGTTATTTTAACCATTATATATTAGTTAGATAATTATTGTGTGGTTGATCTTTGTAGAAGATTACTTCCACCGCTCGCCGAAAACGGAGTAGCAAAAGTAAAACCTCCTGCGTCTGGTATGCGTTCGGGTTCTGGTTCTGGTTCTGGTTGGGGTTGGTTAATACGAGTTCCAATAGGTGCCGACGCTTGTCTTGGTAAAGTCCCTCCCCGAGAAGATTGTCTCCGTAGAAAAGACGACTCAAGCGAAGAATAGTCTCTTGGTGGTTCGCCGATATCCTCGGCAAACTGAGCGAGCGAACTCATACTTCTTTCTTCTGCTATTCTCGCTCTTTCTCTCTGTAAGGCAACACTACTAACTCTCCCACTTCGGTTTTGGAACCTGCTAATTCTGTTTCTCTCTTCGTCTCTCATAACTTCTACTCTTGCTCGGTCTCCTGCGTCTCTTAACACACCTGCTCTAAATTTATCTTCGGCAGATTGGGATAACTCTATAAGTTCCCGACTTACGAGATTGCTTCCAGTTCTACGAGCAACGGGAGTTCTGCGTCTATTCTGGGCAATTCTAACTTGTTCCCTTGCTCTTGCGATATTATCTGGGACAATAGTCCCACCAGAAGAACCTCTACCAAAATCTCCACGGCGAGGAATGGGAGGGGCGTTAGGGTTAGGTCCTCTTACAACACTACTTTGTGATACACTCATCTTATATTAATCAAAAGATAAAATAAATTCCCCCCTCTTAATATTCAGTTCTATTTTAGGTCTGGTTTCGTCAATTGGTTTATATTTGTAATACTTCCCACCCTTCTTATAATGCTTTCTGTTTTTTTGATAATAGGTAAGTTTCCTTTCTTTTATCTCTTCCATACTTTACTTAATAGATTAATTTTTAGAAATAAACGAATAAAATATTTAAGATATTATATAATTATGGAAGACATCGTAGATACGAAAGGAATTGAGAGAGTTGAGGAAGCACCCGCACCCAAACCTAAGAAACCGAGGTCTCAGGCACAGAAAGAAGCGTTTGAGAAAGCGAGAAAGAAGCGGGCAGAAAATCTTGCGAGAAAGAAAGAGGAAGAAGAGTTAGAAGATTGGGCAGAAGAAGAAGTTGATAAAGAACTTCCGCCAGTCAAAGATATCAAACCTCCACCCAAGAAACGGGGACGACCCAAGAAAGTTATGAATAGGCGACCCGAACCACCAGCACAGCAGTTTATCCCACCACCAGACCCACAACTTTATGGGCAGTATCCAGTTATGGGACAAAATCCTTATCCGTATTATCAACCTCCTCCTCCTCAAGCACAACAGCAACCAGTTAATAACTATTATTATTATGGTTCGGCACCACCGCAAGAAGAGAGCAAACTTCCCTTGGACCCACTGCCTCAGCAGAATTCTCAACCAGAACCACAATACGGAGAAGAAAGTAGTGAAGAAGAAGAAGAGATTGATTATCCAGCACAACCACAATTAAAGTTTAGATTTGCTTAAAATAAATATCTTAGATAGAATATATAATGGAAAGAAAATCAAAGACCACTATAACGGAAGTTATAGGTGAGACACCGATTAATGTAGGTAAATTTAAATTTACTTGCGACGATAGTGATACAAGTATTCCAAAACCTTTACCACAGCAAGGAGGTTTTGCTATGCTTTTAGTTGGAAAACCTCGTAGCGGAAAAACGAACTTATTACTCAACTTGACAACTAAGGCACACAAGAATTTTAATCGTAAATTTGATAGGGTGTTCTTGTTTAGTCCAAGTGTTCATACGATAGAAGAAGACCCGTTTGAGTTATTACCCGAAGACCAAAAGTATGAAGAAGCAACTTTACAAAACTTAAAGTCGGTATTAGAGATGATAAAGGATAGTGGTGAGAAAGTTTTACTTATACTTGACGATTGTATAAGTGATATAAGAGGCAAGGGTAAAGCAGAAGTAGAAAATCTATTACACCGAATGTTCTTTAATAGACGGCACTTGGCGGGGAAGGGAGGAAGTTTAAGTATTATCGCAACTTCTCAAACTTATAATAAGATTGACCCCAAGTTAAGAAAAACCGCAAGTCAAGTAATTATATTTGAGAACAAGAATAAGAAAGAGTTAGATAGTATCTTTGAGGAAATAATACTTATCCCCAAAGCAGAGTTTTATGAAACTCTAAGATATATTTATGATAAGAAATTTCAGTTTATGTATATTGACACAACTTTACCAGATTACAAGATGATCCATAAAAATTTTAATCAGTTGGAAATCAAGTCCCCCAATATTATGGGTGATAATTACTTTGATAATGTAGAAGTAATCACTAAATAATTTTACCTAATGCTTGTTTCCGCATCTCCGCCATCCACTCCTGCTTTGCTATATCCACCGCGTGGTCCTTAATTTTCATAAAGAAATCAATCCACTCTTCGTCCGTTGTAAAAGTCATACCGAACTCTTCTTTAAAGTTATCCCACTTATTCTCCTCTTGTTCCTCAATAACAGAAATCAGTTGTGCTTTTGTTAGTTTGGTTAAATCGCTCATTATATCTCTTGTAGATATTATTTTCTTAACTTATTAATCTCGTTTTTTTTAGTTCGTTTAAAATTCCCGATTTTTATCTTTTATTAAGATATAATGAGTGCGAACAGATTTACCTTTAACGAAACACTTTGGAAACTTGGAAACCAGATTGAGAATGAAATCCACCCACACTTGGAAGAATATCTTAATATCAAACTTGATAGGACGGATAATGTCTATGAGATTATGGACTTTCATAGTCCAGACAATAAAGTATTTGTGGAAATTAAAGGACGCAGGGTATCTTCTACCAAATACGACACAACTCTTATAACTTGTAATAAAGTTTTAGAAGCGGAAAAATTAAAGGCGAATGATCCAGAAGTTAAAGTTTTTATATTCTTCTGTTTCACGGATAAAACTATGTTTGTAGAACTTCCAGAAGAACGCCCCGATTGGTTAATGAGATATACTGGAACCCATAAGATACCACACTTCTTAATACCCGTTAATGAACTAAAGGAGTTTGAGGGTGTGGAAATAAAATCTAACCAATAAGATATAATGAGGTTAGGGAAAAAACTTAAATCAGGACTTAAACTTGGAGCAAAGATTGCTGGCGGTGTAATAGGCACAGCGGGAGTTATAGGAGCAGGATTATTCGCATTAGGAAGTAAAGGCGGAACTTCTTCAGGGCAGAATGCTCTGGAAGATTTTAATAGTGGTCGGGGAGGTATTGGTAGTGTATCAACTGCGGATTTAGATAAGTTATATCCTCGCGTTGCTTCTCTACCTCAGGCACCAGCGGTAGCAAACTCAAGACCCAGAGGAGGGACTGGTTCGGGATTGACACAAGCACAAAAAGATAGAGACCAAGCGATGATAGCGATGCTTAACGCACAACCCGACTCTAACTAAAACCATAAGAAAGGTTTGACAATAATAATTTACTTGCTATAATATATAATGGGATTTTCCTCACGCTTAGGACAAAAGATTAAGGCAGGTTTGAGATTTGGAGTAAAGATAGGTGCTGGTGCTTTGGCGACTGCTGGTGCGGGATACTTAGCATACAAAGCACACGAACATAGGGATAACTTAAACAAAGTATCAAGTGATAATCTGTTGTCTAACACCTTTGCGGGTGTGGCGGTTGGCGACGACGAAGCGTATAAGGCACAAATAGATGCGATTATAGCACAGGGTTCCAATACTGATTTGGGTCCTAATTACGGGCAACTTAATGCCCCACCTCCACCACCAGCGTTTGTTCCAATAGGTCAAAGAGCGATTGCGGGACCAGCAAGTGGGAACCCAAGTTTTGGGGCAAACGTTAGTGGTGTAGGTAATAGGATTTCAGGAGTTGGTGGTGCTATTCAGTCCAGCGAACAAGCAGTTGGTAAGGTAAAGAACTTTTTTAAGTTCGGTGGATAATTATATAAGTTATATAATAATGAGCGAAAGTTCCATAGAAGTTAATGGAGGTCAATTACAAGACTTTACAATAGACCAGTTTGCGGGTGCGAGTGCTTTACTACTTGGAAGTATTGGAGGTTTGTTAATGGTAATTTGGAAGTCTCGGTGTGCTTGTAGAGTTAGACTTGGTCTAAGCGATAAGTGCTATTTGTTTGACTGCGAAAGAAAACCACCAGACTTAGAAAAGGACAGCGACGACGACGAACCTATAATACCGCCCAAGAAAACAAAACCAGAAACAAAACCAGAAACAAAACCAGAGGAAGATAAACCAAAAGAGGCACAGACAATTGTTCGCTCGCCCACACCTCAAGTAGAAACAGAAGACGAGATAGATAATTTACTTTGATTAGCGAAGCAACTGGTAATCCAATTACTACCACACTCTTCTCCAAGTATATCGTCAAACCACCAACCACCCTCGTCAATATTATACCAACTTGCGTATATAAAAGGTTCTGCCTCAACTAACCACCATAAATCAACACTATTCAGTTCTATATCTTTTTCTTTTAATTCTTCCAATACTTTTTTAAATTTATACTTGGGTTGATTTTTAACCTCGTCTCCAACCATTCCAAGTATATCGTCCGCTAAATTTAGGATATTCATTATAACTCTCTAACCTTCTAACTTTAATAATCTTTTAAGTCAAAAAAATTTGATTGTTTTACTCAAAAATTTGATAGTTAAAAATTTGATATTTTGTATAAATTACAAAATTATATAAAGGAAAAATATTATCTATAATGTATATTATGAAGATTACAATTGTCCCGAATGTTTATATAACAGGAATGACTAAGAATTATGGGGAGTTAGACGACGCTGGTAATAAGGGTAAAGGGAAAGTTAGAACCTTTCCCCTTATGACGGAAACGCCAATTACTCTAACTATCAAAAATAACCCCGCCTTCGTAAGATTTAATAACGTTATGAATGGTTATGAAAAGATTACTGAAAAAGAACGTTTGGCGATTGAGCGTGGAGCGATACAAAGTGGTGTTAGAGTTGTTTATGGTCTTAATAATAAAATTATAGGTTGGGATAGTGGCGGTGGGGCGGGAAATTTCTCTACTGATATCGGGGAGTTATTCCAGTTCTTTCCAACTGATAACAGAGAGAGATTATATATCATAAGGGAAATTAAAAAACAACTCAAAGATATTATTAAAGATAGGGTCCAAACCGCTTTTAATAATGATATCGGTATATTTATGGACGACGGACAAAGTCCTCCAATTGTATTAGACGAACCAGATAGTTGGAATGGAGACGAAGAGTTCCAAGAAGGATATATTAAGAATAATGTTAAGGCAACTTTCCAGATTGTCCAAGATACGGAATATCTGGATAGAATACCTTTTGGACAAGAAAGAGTGTTTAAACTTCACGCCCCAGTTCTTAATGGGATAACAACTTTCTACCAACACAAAGATAAGTCTTTGACTTGTGGTTATGATTATATTGTAAATACTTATGGTAAGAGGAATGGTTTTAAGAAAGTAGCGGGTGATAAATATCTGGTTGATAAAGCGATACACAAACCAACCGAAGAAGCGAAACTGATTTATGAAGAATGGAAAAAGTTATATTGGGACGAGTTTCATAACGCTGGTTCCAAGGTTGATATAATTCACACACTACCAAGTTATATTTCGGTTAGTGAAATAGAAGACGACGATTGGTATAAGATTAAAGGTGTTAAATTTATGGATAGGTGGTTAAAGAAGAATGAGAAAGAACTAACCTTATGTGTTCTTGATTTAGTCAAGTGGTGTATAATGGCGAAGGTTAGACTTAACGTTATGGATCACGATAATTCCTATTATCTAAATTACAACCCCGACCAGTTCAGGGATAGATATAGAAGAAGTAAATTTAATAATCATAACATTAGTTTGGTTGTGAAATATTCACACGCTTATTTCATAGAAGACCCTCTTATGAAACTAAGTTTGAGTTTGAGAGATACACTCCATAAATTGGATTTGGAAACCCCAGTTAAAAAGGGTAAAGAAACAAACCAAAAAGAAGAAACAACCGAAGTTGAGATTGATTACATTATCAACGCCAGAGACGACGAATGGAATAGGAACTGGAAAGATACTCCACCACCAACAATAGAGAAGTTGATTGAGTTGAGTAAAAGCGAAGATAGAACTCACTATTATATAGATACTCCAAACGTGAATGGGTTAGTTAATATTCTATATAAATCGTATGATATACCGCCAACCTGCCTATCGGGTAGTATTCAGTCAATCCATACAGCGAGTTATGGTTTATTAAAAGTCTATTCACGACACAAGTCCCCACCGAGGGTTGATAAACTAAAAGATAACCGAGAACAGGTAGAACAAACCTATACAAAACTCTGGGAAAAATATCCAAAGTTGAGAACCAATTGGGGTAAATTGGCGACCGCCACTTCTATCGGTGAAGCGGTTTATGAAGACTTAAAGTTGGAAGACCATACCAGTATGTTTAATACAGCGTTGAGAAAGATATTCTATAATAATGAAATAAAACCAGACAATAGAAATAAATCCAGTAATGGAACGCCAGTATTCAGTATAGATTTTAAACGTGCTTATACAACCGCTATTATGAATAATGAATATAGATATAATATTTATGACGCTGTATCCCAAGTCGGTAAGTTTAATGGAAACTTCCAACCACACCTATTCTATCTCTGTTATAATAAGTGTGAGGGTTTTCCGCTAAAAGAAGGTAATGGACTTCTATTATATCACGGAAGTTTGTTAAGATTGATTAGAGATAAAGTTGATATAAAGTATGTGGTAAATCCTATTAGAACTCTATCTCCAAACCACTTCGTTCCGTTCGTTGATAAAGTGAATGAGTTGGAAGAAGAGGGTGTGTTTAAGGATATAACCAATAGTAAAGAAGTTGTTAATTATTTCGTGGGTAATCTCAAACGAAAAGACGGAATAACCGATTATAAGTTATGGTTGATTGATAATAAACATACCGCTATGAGGGAGATGCTCAAAGGTAGGATGCCGTGTAAGTTAGTTGATACAGCGAACTATACAAAAGAAACTATGTTGGTCGGGAAACCAAAACACGTATATCACTTTCATTCCGCTCAACCAATTAGATTACAGATTATGGAACAAGTTAATGAACAACTATATCTTTTATATCTTCATTATAAAACTTGTCTTCATACTTACAAGTTCGTCAGTATATTCCAGAATGATATTAAACAGCGTAGGTCTGTGGCGAAACTTAGAGGAAAGAAAATTATCGGTAAGATAAATAGAAAGATTGATTTTACTCCAAACCTTGTTGGTGTTAAAACTGACGCTCTGTATTTACAATCACCTATCAAGTGTGAAGAATTTACCAAAAAGCGTAGAACTCCTTTTGGAACTACAGTTGAGACAAAGGAATGGGATACGAACTCCGTTGGTGTTTGGGATAACTTTATTGGATATATATATAAAACTTGGAATGAATTAAGCGATTGGAAGGTTCTACCAGAAAGTAAATTAACTGCTTGGGATTGGGGGAAAGCGTGTAAAGAATATTCTAAACAGATTGGTGTTAAATATATACCGAATGAATGGAATACAGATATAGATATAACCTACAAGTGGGATAAAGATATTGGTGGTAAGATATTGATTAATCACTTGATAGTTAGTGGAGGTGGTTGGGTGAATGGTTTGGGTGGTAGAGGTAAGAGTGAGTTGATTGTCTCACTTGATAATATTATCAAACGAAACCGAATTAGATATAAGTGGATGCGAGGTATTTACAAGACCTTATGTCCAGATAAATATTTTGATAAGTTAGAAGAATGGCGTGATAAGAACCCGTGTAGTTATAGAAAGTTCGCTCCAACCAATAAAGCGAGTAATCGTATTGACGGAAAAACTCTACACAAAGGTTTGGGTATCCCAGTATTCGGCGACAAGAAAGACGAAGTAGGAGAAGAAGATATACTACAAGATCCAGAAGTTTCGTCTGGTGTATATTTGGAAAGTGTATTGAGAAAGTTGGAAGGTAATCCCGCTGATAAAAAACACGCTTGTAATATTATGGTTGTGGATGAGATATCTATGGTGAATGGTCGTATGTGGTCTTATCTCGCTTATATCAAACTCCGTTGTCCAACTATCAAGTTTATACTTTGTGGAGATATTGACCACCAGTTAAAACCAATTGGAGAAGAGCGTAGAAATTTTGGACACGCTTATGTGATAAAAGAGTTATGTGAATTTAACCGATTAACTCTTCACTATAATTTCAGGACAGGTCAAACCACAGACCAGTTATGGGAGTTATGTAAATCACCGAGTTATTTTATAAATAGAACTGGTGAAGACACAGACAGAAACTTATGTTATACTCATAAGAAAAGAAAGGAGGTTGTTGATTATTTTCAGGATAAGATAGTCAATCCAATAGTATTAATCCCACCAGAGACCGATAGAAAGAAAGACGAACATAATGAAACTTTTAAATTTACTTATGGAACTCCCGTGATCGCCAGAATATCAAACGCTGATTTGGATATCTGTAAGAATGAATTATATTATATAGTTGGTATAGGTGATAGTATATCTCTGTGGGAACCAGACAGAAAGAAAAAAGTTATAATTCCACGAGACGATATTATGAGAATGGTTCTATCGGGTTATTGTTTAACAATCCATAAGTCTCAAAGCGAAACATACCGAGACAAATATACAATTCACGAATGGGATAAGTTGAGTAATGTTATTGATAATAACTTCCAGAGATTGAGATATACCGCTTTGAGTAGAAGTAGTTGTTGGGAAGATAATGTATTTATAAAATCATAAAAAATATCTTATAGTTAGTATAATGGAGAAGTTAGATTTGGCGAATGTTATTGAGATACAAAATATTAGAAAGGTCTTAGTAGGAGAACCAGACTTACTCGCTATGTTTGAGTTATTGATTATAGTAGCAAACAAAAGACTGAACGAAGATAATCCAGTTGATAGTATGCCGATTGAGAAATATATAGAACCAGAACTTGATAGTGATAGTGAAGACGATATTATTCTATCCACAACTGCTCAGGCGGAATATTAACTTTGTAGCAAACATAAACACAATAGAAACTACAATTCTTGGTTGGTGTTAGAACACCGCCCTCCAACTTATCAAAGTGGATTTTACCCGACGGAGTGATAATCTGTAAATCTTTTACTTTCCCCTTAAAGATAGAGTGAAAGTATTTGGTAAAGGTATTCATAGAGTTCATAATAACTATGAAAGGTTTGTCATACTCTAAAAACTTTTTCAGTATTGGAACTTTCTTTTTTATATCAAACGGAATATTGGTTATAATAATATCCCAATCTTCTGGTTGTTTCTCCAAGCAGTCCATAGTCGTATCCGCTATAACGTCGCAACCCAAGTCCGTGAGATACTTGGGGGACTGGGATAGGTCAGCACCAAGCATACACGCTTCCCAAACTCTGGTTTTCCACCGAATAGAACCAGACTTTGGTATAGAAGGTTCTATACGTTCCCAAGCAGACTTGGGTGTATAATAATCGTCATAGACTTGGAAGTTGGGACTATCTTTTAGGTTCGCCATTCTCTTATATCTTTGGTGCGATAAAAATCGGCGACTATCAAATTTAATAATGCGAACGT
>TARA_R110000782_G_scaffold4658_4_pt1 | contig 12229 bp, 3 predicted proteins | sample TARA_R110000782 | Tara Oceans TARA_R110000782 (sample SAMEA4397859) | marine metagenome | biome: Polar Biome; feature: [SRF] surface water layer (ENVO:00010504); material: water (ENVO:00002006), including particulate matter (ENVO:01000060) such as... | depth 5 m
ATACAAAGGTAATACACTAATTATATCAATGCGCTGGTGAGAAATTAATAACTGTCTAGCAACTCTTTAAAAGGATAGTTTCCCTCCTTCGTTTTTTTAATCATACTCTTATTGAATTCGAGTTGCAAACTCGATCTAGCATCATAAAGTTCATTAAGAGTCTCCTCATAATCGTCTAGTCTCTTAGTATTAGAAGTGCCCTCCTGTAATTTTTTAATTTTTTTTATTGTTGCTGTAAAATTATCTGCTTTGTTTGTCAAGATGTCTAATAATTTCTTAGCGGCAACAGCATCAACCATTAACTTATCGTTTCCATCTTCTATACTTTTGATTTTTGTTTTTGCATCCTTGGCGTATCTATCATGTAATGTCTCCACCTTCGTTTCTAATTCCCTAAACTTGGCATAGTCTTCAAATTGATTTCTTGAAGAAACAAATACCCTGACAAAAGGAATCTCCTTGGGGGATAGTCCTGTATTTTCAGCAAAGTTTTCTATATAAGTAAATGGGTCAGCGGCTTCGGTTTCACTTATTGCTTTCACTGTAGATTTTGCTACATTTTCTGTCCGTTGAACAGTCTTACCTAGACCTGCTAAATAATAACCCGCTAAATAGTCAATTGATTCAGGTGGAATATCCAATCGTCCTGGCACATCTTTCTTTCCGAATGTCGCTAGATTTATACCACGAGCGAGCGCTTTACTCATCTCGGTTGTCTTTTTATTATCTGAAGATGATTTAACCTGAGGTACGTCACTAAAAGGGTTCTCCTCAGGGTATATTGCTTGACCATAATAGTCTTCATTTAATTGAAGATTAACAAAAGGCAACAACCCTGTAGGCGCAATAGTCTTTACAATAAAGTTTGCGTTGCTTGCAGAAGTTGGAAAGTTTAAAGGGGAAAAGGCTCCGACTGCCGCTCCCATTAGATTACCTAGTGCTTGACCTGGTTTTTGCACACCTAACGCTGTCTCTGCCGCCGCTACTCCCGCATAGTAAAATGCATTATAACCATATCCTATAGGTGTTTTAAATACCTTATCTCCTGCAACAATAATGGCATTTGTTTTCTTTTCCCAGTCAGGCAATTTCTCATACACGGTACGACCATCTTCTTCCTCATCAGACCATAAGAGTTGATTAAGAACTGTAGTCATAGCGCCAAATAAAGACATGCTATATGCTATCTTTCTAGGAGTATTATATTTAGAACGAGGATCTAAGACCCTAAGAATAGTTGATGAACCTTGAATCGAGGCATTAAAAAATAAATACAGACTATTAAACAAAGAACCATAGGCTCCAGACCTATTAAAGTTTACAGTTAAGTTCTTTGCTAACTCTGCGGCTTTCTCTGCGCTTACGCCGCTTTCTCTAGCAGTAACATAGGCAGATAAACGAATAGCATTTTCAACAGAAGTATTATAGCCACTAATAACTTTTAACATGCCCTGTGCCGCGTCAGCAACCTTCGTTGCTCCAGCCGCTACTTTTGACGGCTTATTGCCATTAGGGACTGCTTTTGCTAAATCTTTCGCTATCTCTTCTGGAGTAGGAGCATAAAACCAGTCCGTCTTTGCTCCAGTCTCTTTAAACTCATCATAGTATTTAGACACTGCTTCTTGACGAGCCGTTGCCTCGGCTCTCTTTTTTCTAGAAAACCCTTTGAAAACATTAAGTACGCCCCTAGAAGTTACCTCTTGAGTTCTTATTGCCCTAAATGCTGGAATTAAGTTTTTCATTACCCTAGCAACTCCTTTATTGATGTCGCCTTTACCCATCTCCATGATTATCTGATTCTCTTCACCTTGAAGATTGGCAAGACCAGTTTGTAAGTCTCTAGTAAAGTTTCGTAAAACAAACTCAGGGTCTAACATTGTTATAGTGCTACTCATAAGCCTATTTAACGCACCTAACCCTTTAGTGTAATTGTGTAAATTTGACATATTAGAGCCGTCGAGAGCAGCCACGACTCTTGGGTCATCAAATTCCATTACTGTCCTTTTGCCCTTAACAAAAAGGGTTATAAGTTCTGGCCTTAGATCAATGTCATCTAAAGATCCAAACTTTTGTTGACTATAACCACCCAAAGACTTTGCATAGCCTTCCATGCTTTTTTTATTATTTGGATCAGTTACTAAATTATAAAGCCTGTTCATTGACCTATTTTTTTGGGCTTTTATTATAACATGAGCGCGATCACTTAGAAGTTGAATCAAAGGATTGTCTGCCTCGCTCAACCTTCCTTTAGCCCTTTTAACCATATTGTCTTTAACCTCTTGACTTTTGGATGAAGATTTCTGTTTATTTCGTGGCCTCCTTGATACATGAACGTACTCCTCAGTGATGTCGGAATCAATTGCCAACTCTGACTCCACAGGAGCAAAGCCTTTAAGGGGAACATAATATTTAAACCCCCTGCTCCAAGCCGTAAGTTTATTCCATTCTAAGTCTCTAGCCTTTAGCGCTTCCTTATTGGTTCTGGCTTTTGTTTCGGTGAACTCTTTTATTATTTTACTCGAATCCGTAGGGTCAACGATTTGATAATACTTCTTGCCGTCTCTAGTTTGAGTTTGTCTCTTGCCTCCCGTTAGCAGTCCGCTGTCAATCATGTCAGTTCTATTGTCTTCTAAAATCTGATATGTTAACTCTAAAACATTCCATACGTCTTTACGACCATTGGCGATTAAAGCCTCTTCAACTCCTCCAGTTTTCTTGAGGTCTTCTAAGGTGAGATCATATTGTGATATAATCTCTAAAGCCCTTTCATTAGATATACCACTAAAGTTTTCTCCCTCAAATTCAGGAGTTTTTCTAGCGTTTCTTTCAGGAACGTGAAGATGCATTAACAGATTCCCCAAGGATTCAGCAGAGAGACCTGCTTTCCTCATTAGTTTACCTAGTTCATCTCTTTGTTTTTTAAATGCCTCTAATGCATTTGCCGAAGCACTGTCGCCCAAGGTTAAAGCATTTATAATATCCTGATCAAGATCAACATATTTTCTGCCTGTTCTTTTTTGAAACTCTTTTTGGAATTTTACAACAGAATAATATTTATCTACAAAGTTGGTTTGAAAGGATTCTAAAAAGTCAGTCAAGAACACTTCCCTGAAATCATTAAATACATTTCTTGCACTAGCCTTTCCCCTTATTGGCCCTTCAACCTCTTCAAATCTTTTTTGTTTTAAAGCCTGCCTAGTTTCTAAAGTTTTCTCTCTCTCTATGTTGTCCTTTAAGGTTTGCGTTTCTTGAGCAGGAAGAGTAGTAACCTCCGATGTTGGAGCATTAGCCATGCCCATGCTTGCAAAGAAATCATTTATATTCTTTCCTTGTTTTACTATATCGTCAAAGTTTACCGTGCCTCCTTCCAGTTCAGTCATGCTTATTGCCTTTGTGAACGGAATAAACTCTACTCCTTTTCCTGAAGCAGTCTTAGCAGTCCATGGATATGATTCGTGAAACTGAAATCCGTCAGCCTTTTCTGATGTTTGATACGGCTCAATTAACTCAGTGATTTTTATAAGCCCTGGAATGTAACCCCTAGGCATGTCAATCAATGCAGGATCTGTAGTTCTTTTAACTAACTCCGCCCCTGTTAGAACTCCCTTGATTTGTACTACTGGATTTTTAGCCTTAGTTTGTGTATCCCCAATCAGTTTACTCATCAATGCTTTTCTCGCTGGGAATGTGGCGTTCCCTACACGAAATACATCTTCTAATTTCTTCAATACTTTGTTTATGTCTTTCTCTGCTAAAGCAGAAGACAAGTCGTTTAAGAATACATCCTTTCCAACTTCAAGAATATTTCCTTTGCCATCTTTTACATCTTTTTCTTTTCCAATTCTCATGCCGCTAATCTGCTCCAATTTCGCTCTGACGTCTGCCTCTGTTGCCGAACCAGTCTTTATAGCAGACCTTATCTCACCGAGACCCGTAAGTAAGAACTGAAAATTAGAAGCGTGAGAAGCGTCACTCATCGCAACAGGCGCTAAGTAGGCATATCCTTTTTCTTTGATCTGTTTATTTACAGGGATTGCAAATTTATTTATACCTGCTTCTTTCGCTGAAGCCCAAGGCAACCCTACCTCTTGAGCATAACCAAACCCACCCTTGAGGTCTATAGATGTTCCATCTTTAAAATTATATCTAGCAACTGCCATTCTATCTGAAGGAGTAGTAATAATAGTTTCCCCTGCAAAGTCACTTGGGTCTCTTTGAATAAGATCCATCCAGCCCTTGCTTCGCTTAACAAACTCAGTCTCTGCTTTTATTTTTATTGTTTTGCGAGGCTCTGCACTCTTTTGTGCTTGACGAGTTTCAAGAGTCGCTGTCGCTCCGTTTATCTCGTCCAGTAAACTTTCTTCTGCCTCAATAACATTTTCGATTTTCCCTGATCGAATATCGTCTTCTCTTTGAAGACGTTTCGCATCATTGATATCTTCTTGTTTTTGAATCTCGTCTTCAGCCTTTTCCCTCTGCTGAGTCTCTTTGAGTTTTCTTTTCTTTTCAGCCGCTTCTTTTTTAGCCCTTGCTTTTCGTGCAGGAGTGTCTTTTTCAAAATTAGCCAAGTCATCAGGAGTTGCGTCAGGACGTAGTGTTTCTTTTTGACGAGTCTCAACAGGTGCTTGTTCAGTTTGAGTTTCTGTAATTCCAAATTCAATACCTTGGTTAAATGCTCTATTGAATTTATTTAAAAAGTCTATAACTTCTTTCTCTGAGTTTAAGTTCTGTCTAAAATTAGATAGCCCTGTAATACCCAGACTCTTCAATACATCATCAATAAAAGAAACAAGAGCATTAGTGAATTTAGTTTTTCCAGTTCTACTAAGTTGAGTATAAGTAGAAGTTAACTCACCACTTATTGTGGCGAGGAATTCTTCAGGTTTTACGCTTTCATCGTAAGCGGCAATCAGATCCTCTACATTCTTAACTAATGCTATATCATTAGAAGAAGAATTATTCATGGATTTCTTTAAGGCCGCCGCCATTCTATCGGCAATCTCTTTATCTTGGGCAAACTGCTCATAAAAAACTCCATGGAATGTTTCATGGGCTATGTCTGCACGAGTTGCATTTTCGGCGTTAATATGAATTTCTGCTTTACCAGTGTTAGGATTCTTTATTAATCTTCCCCCTTCTGTTTTTCCAACTGGAGTGTTTGGATCTAAATTACTAATAGTCCTAGCATAACTATCAGTGTATTCATTATGTAAAATCATTTTTATCCTACCTCCAAATACGGCTTCTGCCGCTTTAGCGGCTTCGCCTAACTCACGAGCATCCTCTCCTGTGTCAAAATCTTCATATGTATTGGAATCCTCTATAAACTCATCAGGAGTCAATCCTTCCATCTCTACGTTAATAGGTGAGCCATCAGCAGCATTGTACTTTTGTCTTTCCTTGGCCTCTATCGCGGCTCCTGTCTCTTGTAAAACGTATGGTGCTGTAAGGTCAATGTACTGTGCATCTAACCTAGTTAGTTCATTACCATACTTCTCGTGTAGTTTCTTATCGATAGGCTTGCCGTCCTTCATATTGTTGGCGGCCTTAATCATAACGCTTTGTTGACGCTGATCTAGTTCTGCAACTTTATTTAATGTTTCAGGATTGTCCATCCCAATTCGTTCAAGCAATTGCTGGCTCTCTACAGAGAGTTTTGTTCTTCTTTCAATTGCTTCTCTAAGTTCAGCGGTGTATATTATTTTTTGATTACTTGTTAAAGTAGGATCTTCTAACCTCCTGTGCAGTCTTTCTATATCTTTTTTAGCCCTGTAATTACTAAAGTTTCTACCCATCCCATTTTTAATGGCATTGATATCTGCTACTGAACCTGGAAGTCCATACACAAAACCAGCAGGACCTCCAAGTAGCACACCATTTCCCATCTCTCTTAGAGCCGCCTTAACATCTGTAGGTTCTCCTCTAGCGTATTGATTAAGTAACTCTTGACCAAAACCAGTTACACCCTCAGTGCCTGCGTTTGTACCCATGTCTATTCCAATTCCCTTTGCGGCACCTATAGCGTAATCCCTTGTTAACTTCTTAAACACCTGTTCAGACATTTTACCAGCAGCATACTTCTTAACTGCACGAGAAAGTATTCTACCGCCAGCCCATTCTGGAATCGCTTCCAATGCCCCAAACGCTGAAGTGTAACCTAACTTACCAATAGGAGTAAGGTCTTCATACCAACCTTGTCCAATGCTTTCGTCTTGAGCCATGCTAGTTCCGTAAGCAAAAAGCAGAGGAATTGATGCCATTCTATTATAAGCAGAAGCAACAATCAAGGGGAAAGTTTCAAAGATGGCTTCACCTACATATACAGCGGATCCTTGTCCGTCAAAGTCGTTGTCCTTTCCAAATCCAAATGTAGCAAGAGGATCTTTGCCTTTATGATCATATCCATAAAGTTCTGTAATCTTATCCCTTCGTGCTTTTGTTTCTCTAGAGATCCTTTCTATCTCTTCCGTGGGAAACTGATCGCCATCAGCGATGGCTTCTAGTAATTTTAGAGATTTAAGCCCCATGCCTAGCATAGTCGCTCCACCCCTAGCGCTTGGAGCAAATATACCTTCTTTTAGAGCCGTCGTGACGCCCCCAAAGGATTCTGAGAGTCTTTCGTTTAGAATTGATTGTTGGGCTTCAGGGTTAGAAATAGCGTATTGATCTACTTCTGTTAAATCTTCAGGACGAGATTCAGTAAGAGCAAATAAACTTCTAGAAAAAAGAGAACGATCCTCATCTTCTTCTTCTTCGTTCTCTAGTGAGCCTAATATTTTACTTCTTAGATCTTGAGGTACTGAATTTATATTTTTAAATATTTGAGCGTCTCTGGCGCCCTGATCCATTTGTAGTTTATTATCTAAACCCTGTTGCTTAACATCAAAAAAGTCTGGACTTAAAGAAGGCCTGGCAACGTTTAAACTGTCTGACGGTTCAGGCTCAGGATCAATTATACTCTCAGTTTCTACTTCAACTTCTTCTGTCTGGGGTGACGTAGCCGAAGACAAAGGAGTATCCTCTAACTTTAAATTTGATGCCCCAGAACTTTGGGGCGAGTCTTTTTTTTTTTTAGTCTCTTCGTATTCTTCTACAATAAGATCTAGTTCCGCTTCAGTGGTGCCTCTTTCTACGGCCTCATCGAGTTGCGCTTGAAGTACATCATCTATTTCCATATCTTATTGAGTTTTCTTTTTATTACTAAGCCACGACTTATACATCTCAGGAGTCATTATTTTATCATACCCCTTAATAAATTCACGCATGAATTCTTTATATTGACCCTCTGTTCCAGACTGAAGAGCAATAATATCTCTTCTTGTTGTTGGTGAAAATTGAAGTTTGTAACCTTTGGCGTCCATCGCATCTACAAGTTGCGCGACATTTTTATCTCCAGGTTGACCGACAATGTCTACTATTTCTTCTAAAGATAATTTTTTTGACTCTGTTTTGTAACTGATAGGCTTCCCGTCTTGAGTTGAACCAAAACCAAAAATATATGTACCATCTCCAACTCTTATAGGCTTAGTAGTTGCTAATGATACTTCAGTACCAGTTCTGCTAAAATCTCCTTCTTCAACAAGTGGCTTATCAGGAAGAGGAAAGTCCTCTTCAGTCAGAGTAAGCGTTTCCGTTGTTAGAACTTTAGGAGTTCCACCTCCGCTACCCTGTGGAAGTCTTTTCTTTCTAGAAAGATTTCCAAGTATCTCGTCTTTTACTCTTTCTTTATAGGTGTTAACGTATTCCTGTTTCTTTTCAGGATCTAGATTTTGTACAAAAACATAATCATCAGGCCCAGCATTTCCGTTTGTTCCTCTAACTCCATCTGCAAGTAAAACTGATAAAGCAATATCGTCTGCTTGACCAGGCTCTATATTACTCTCTAGCCACTGATCAACCCATTTAGTTGCTGCTGGAACGTCTAGTTTCCCCGTTGACAAAAATTCATTATTAAATTTATTACTACCAAGACTGGTAATAAACTTTGCCTGCTCTGGAACATTTTTTATTTCCGTTTTATATCCCCTTGGAAGCATACCGTTGTTCGTCCAATCCTCTGCTAGAATAGTCATCTGCATTTCGTCAATTGGGTTGTTCGCTATGCCTTGTAATCTAGCGCTTGCGTCTGAAACAGGTATAGGTAATTTGTTTGCATTTTTAGAAAGATAGTCTTGCTCTTTTATCCATTCTCCCGCTATAAATTGTGCATCTCCAGCAACATTACTATAGTTTTTATACGCGTCCATTAATTTTCTTCTATTCTTTGGAGAATCATTTAACGCCGTTACATCCCACATTTCCTCTACGCCTTTATACGCCTCTTGAACTAGAGGCTTATGAGCAGGAAGATATTTACCCTGTTGTTTTTGAAACTTATTTAAAAAACCTAAAGTCCTAAACTGATCTTGTTTGTTTTGCCTCTGCTGTTGATTGGCGGCACCGACTAGATTAGGCAGTTGAAATACATTTGGTTCTACACCTGGATCTGCCATTACTTAAACTGGGATTTAGAAAGCATTTGTCTTACAAATTTATGAAGAGGGGATGAGCCACTTTTAGAATGTTTCCTTAATGACGATGCTTGAGTTGGGTTAAATATATATTCTCCTCCTGTCATCTCTCCAACTTTGTCTCCGCTCTTAGCAACAATGTGTAGAGGGTTACTCTTATGAGAGAACTTACCAGGAGTTTTCTTTGCTTTGTACTTCTTACCTCCCTTTTTAAAAGTCTCTTCCTCAAATTGATCTTCAAACTCAATAACCTCTAATGGTCTTCCATATTTGTCTAACCCTTTAAGTCCAAGATTTTGCATGTATCGTGCGTTACCTATAGACTTACTACGATCTGAAGCAGATTCTGGAGTCCTTGATATTCTCTTTCCAGTTGGAACCTCTTTCATTTTCTCACCGTACCCTTGGTCTGATAATTTTGTTTCATCAAAATCATATCCACCGTCAGGATTTAAAACAATAGTGTTAGATCTAGAGGTGTTTTTTGGTAAATCCCTTATGCCTGTATACTCAGGAAAGTTTTCTTTACCTAAACTTATATTTTCTTTTACATCTAGTGCTCTGGGTAAATTATTTTCTTCAGGAATATTTACATCTAAAAGTTCATCTAGACCTGATTTATCAAACTTTCCAGTTACATCAGGTGTACTAATCTGAGGATCCATATTTAATCCTAAACCTGGGCCAAAACCTCCTCTGTCGGCTCCTGCGTTAAGTCCTTTGTTAAGAAGTGACTTATCTGCTTTCAATTGATCGCTTAACATACGAGCATCTCTAGCAGTTTTTTTATCAGCACGAGAAATAGCAGCACCACTACCTTTTTGTAGGTTTGCTTGTGCTAAACCTGACCCTAGTGAAATGGCGGCATTACCTATGTTTTGAACACCTGCGGCTCTTGCTTTTTGAAGATCAGCCCTGTCAGTTCTAAATTGCTGAACTTGCTGGATACGATCACGCTCTTCGCCTTGATTGACTCTGGCCATCGCATTCATTTCCTGTTCTCTTTGTCTATATAAAACGTCAGTTTTAGCAGCGTCAGCAGCACGCTGAACTCCAGACAAAGCACCTGCTGCTCTTGAACCTCCCGATTGTAATGCATTTACAGAAGTACCTAAAGATCTATTTATCTGATCAACGGCTTGATTTGCTATACTCTGATCCTTTGAAGCATTGAGAAGTCTTAGCCTAGAAGCGGGAGTGACATCTAAAGGATCATCCATCATTGCCATGCTTCGCTTGGCTCTTGTTTGTTGATTTAAACCATAGAGAGCCTGGCCGCCCGCCATTGTGCCTTGAATTAATAGTGCTGCTGTTACTGGATCCATATTACAAATTTAATCATTTATTGTCCTAATTGGTTAGCCAAAGGCGATTTAGCAAATACAGCATTAATTGCATATAGTTCAACTACGGATGTACTAGAATTAGATAGTCTTATTTTTAAGTAATAATCTCTTATTGCATCACCCTCAATAGCGGAGTTTGCTATCGTTACTATTGAATCATCTAAAGCAACTGTAGCACCTGCATTTAGAGTTAAAGTCTTCTCTGTTGCAATTGCTGTAGCAAAAGTACCTAAGGAAACTAGATTTGATCCACTGATTTTATATAAAGCCGTAGTAGTACCTAAAGGAAATGGATTATTATTGATTGGATTTTTAAACGTAAGAAGCGCTCCTGTTGAAGCCGTCTTTATTGTTCCAATAGAAAACAACAAAGAACTATTATTTAATGAAGAGATAGTTGATCCCAAAACATTTAACTGCCTAGGTATAGGTGCATAATAAAATCCTTCTTTCTCTTGCCAAACTTCTGTAGAAGGAACTCCCGTAGTTGGTATATCCGTACTTTGATTAGTATTAGACACAGTACAAGACCATCTAGAATCTCCTTCCAGGCTGAGGGCTTCGTATGCCTTAATCATAGAAGGGTCAATGTTAGACACTACTTCAATAATTGCATCACCCCTTGCCCCTCCTGAGTATGTAGGTGGTGACCCTGTAAATGCTCCATAATAAGTACACCTTGGTACGGCTATAGTTCCGAATAACTCAGCATGCTCATATATTCTACCTGATTTAAACGTATACAGTTGATCACTTATTGATTGAATTCTTTCTGGTCTAAATGTATATTTATTATTCCAACGAGGCTGATAGCAATCGTAACCTATGGTAAAATCACCTAGAGTTTCTACTTCTGCTCCTAATGTTGTAGTAGATAGATAAGTTGTATTATCTAAGGTTATTTCTTGAGTTGACTGGTTATACGTTCCATAAGAAAATGCCGCTTGAGCACTTGTCGTCAAGACAACAGGTATGGCGTTGTTTAAACCAATGCTAGTAGATCCATCAGGCAGAGGTATCTGAGTCGGTGCAAACTCTGTGGCTAAGAATATAGATTGCAAAGAGGTTAAAGTGTCTATTATTAATAGACCTGCCCCTGAGTCTTCAAATTTGTCTTGATCCTTTTGATACTCTCTCGGATCAGAGTCCCAAGAATAAGTTGAGGTGTCAGAGAGTATAGAATCAGTATTTATTTTATCATTGGTTATTCTTCCCGCTCCTGTTCCTATTACTGGAGAGCCCGTCACACTGTCAGTAATAGTTATTACAACAGTATTTACTGAGTCAGCACTAATTAAAAACTCCCTTTGATCATAGTCCACACCAGCAATTATTTGACGATTAGTTGCAGACTCTTCCAGAGAGAAGAAATTATTTTTAAAGAAAGAATCTACGTTAAGATCACTCAAAACACTTATCCCTCCTTTTTGAGATATCATTAATACTTTACCACTTTTTACATCAGCAAAAAATACTTGATCCCTCCATATACTTATGGATTCTGGATTGTTATTACATCCGTATTGACCAGGATAATATTGTATAGGACCTACTATGTTTTTAGAAGCCGTAATCTCAGACTTGCCATCACCATATTCTATTATGTTTCTTGACACAGGGATGATACCCGCTCGCCTTTCCTGAATAACGTACATGACCTCATCGTAAGAAATCAATCCTTTTATAGAGCCGTACTGATAGTTGTAATCAAAGAAGTTTGTCTTTGACAAATTAAATGAAGAAAGACCTAAAGTTCGAGAGTCTACAATAAAAGGATCGCTCCATGTTACCGATCCCCGCCTTTTGATAGTACGGGCTTCTGGTTGGTAAGCAAATGGGCGACCCCTAGATGTGAAGTTAGAAACAAAAAAGTCACTAACGCTGGGGTCTTCAATGAAGCCAACAACAGAATTCTGAGTAAATGCGGACACGGCATTACTCGCTATGTCACTGTTTTGTGGGGCTGGGGCGACATAAAGACTTCTGAGTCTAAAATAAGAATCACCTTGATCTAGTTGAAACACAGACTCAGGGTTACTTACTGTCATCACATTCGCTGTTCCTGATGTTATGCCTATGTTTTCTGTAGCATAAATCCTATAAGTATAGGTAGCATTGTCATAGTTTGTAGTGACATTACCAACTGTTATTTTTTTAGAAGTGTCAGAGTTTAAAGTTAGAATATCTCCTTTATATACTAACTGATCACTATAAAAAGCAATTTCAGCGTCAACGGTTAGGGTGTTTACTGTTATTGCGGTGGTTGTTCTTTGGGTTCCGTATATGCCTTGATTGCTTACCTCTAGAACCTCACCTAGTTCAAAATAAACATCTGTTTCAAAAGCATTATTTTCTCTGTATACTTCAATGACA
>TARA_R110000782_G_C14818445_1_pt1 | contig 12218 bp, 7 predicted proteins | sample TARA_R110000782 | Tara Oceans TARA_R110000782 (sample SAMEA4397859) | marine metagenome | biome: Polar Biome; feature: [SRF] surface water layer (ENVO:00010504); material: water (ENVO:00002006), including particulate matter (ENVO:01000060) such as... | depth 5 m
GTGTCCCTTTTTTATTTAATTTTGTAGTATTAATTGAATTTATATTATAATGAGTGAACTACAAAACGATTTAGAATCATTGGTTGGTGACATGGGCTTTGCTATGTCAGAAGAAAACCCAAAAGAATCAGTACAGACAAACACAGAACCTGATCCTACACCAGTAGAACAGCCTGTAGAAGAAACTGTAGAAGCACCACAGCAAGAGGAAGCTGTTGAAACAATACCTCAAAGTACTTTAAATGAAAATGATTCTGTTGTTGAATTAAATGAATCTTCAGTTCTTAGCTATTTAAGCGAAAAGCTTGGTAAAGAATTGAAAGGTTTTGAAGACTTAACTACAGAAACAAATACGTCCGCAGAAATTGACGAGAGAGTCTCAGCAATTAATGAATTCGTAAAGTCAACAGGTAGAGATCCACAAGATTGGTTTTCTTATCAGTCAATGAACCCATCCGAAATGGATGACAAGACTGTTATACAAAATCAATTAAAGAGTCAATATCCAGACTTACCAAGCGAAGACATTAATTTATTAGTAGATGACAAATACAGACTTGACGAAGACTTGTATGATGATTCTGAAATAAGATTAGCTAAGATTCAATTAAAAATTGATGCAGACAAAGGAAGGCGAGAGTTAGAATCTATTCGCGATCAATTTGCTGCTCCGCAGAAAAAAGATCAAGTAGAACAGGTTCAAGAAGAAAAAAGTTTTATTGATGAAAATTGGTTAAACAATATGTCTGTTGAAGTTGATGCCTTAGAAGGTATTGAGTTTGAAGTAGCAAAAGACAAGTCGTTTACATTTGGAATTGAAGATAACTACAAATCTGAACTCAAGTCTAAAAACGAGAATATTGAAGACTTCTTCGGTACTTACTCTGATGACAACGGCAAATGGAACTTTGAAAAATGGAACATGCATCAAACAGTTCTTGATAATATTGAAACAATAGTCAAGACAGCATACCAACAAGGTTTAGGAGAAGGTCAAAGAGGGCTAGTTGATAAAGCTGCGAATGTGCAGTACCAACAACCCAATGAGACTAACAACGTTGGAGGTCAGAACGTAACAAATATCCAAGATCAAGTCAACAATGCTCTTGGTTTGAATGACAATGGATTGACTTTTAAAATTTAAAAAAAAGAAATAATGGGTGTAGCTTTAGGCACAACTAACACTAACGCAGGAGCGCATAGTGTTCAAAAAAAATTAAATGCAGAGGCATATATATCTCTGTATGACTTAGTAAACAAACCAGATAACCGTGATGCTCTTATTAAGACTTACGGAGATCAAGGTATCACTGGATTCTTAACTCTTGTAGGAGCTTCTAAAGCTCAAGCTGTTGCTGATGAAGTACAGTATTGGGAAGAAGAGCGTCTTCACAAGAAAGCATTAGGAGCAATGACTTCTGGCGCTTATGTTGCTGGAACAGGTGATGTATTACGCACAAACGATGTAGTACTTTTAACAGGAGGTGTTCGCGCATTCTACAATGGGACAGCTTTAGTTGACTTGTCAGCTGGAACTGCTATTGCGGATTTCGCTGAAGCAAGCTTCCCTGTAATTGGTAATCTATATGCTCAAGGTTCTGATCAGCCATCTGAGTTCTTGGAAAGTGGTATCATCAAGCGCACAAATCCTTTCATGATTATGAAAGAAGTGTACAGTGTTACTGGTTCTCAAGCAACTAACATCGGATGGATTGATTTAGGTAACGGTGACTACCGTTGGTACTTGAAGTCTGAGTCTGACCAACGTCAGCGCTTTATGGACAAACGTGAGATGATGATGCTTTTGGGCGAGCGCTCTGGAGTAACAGGTATCGCTGGTTCTGAAGGTTACTTTACTGCTATTGAAGATCGTGGTATCGTACAGTCAGGTGTTATAGATACTATCGCTGAAATTGACGATATCGTTAAAATCTTTGACAAACAAGGTGCTGCATCTGAGTACGCTCTGTATGTAAACCGTGAACAAGATTTATCAATTGATGACATGCTTGCTGGAGGTCAATTGGCTGGTGCAACTGCTTTAACTACTGTTGGTGCTGCTGCTTTTGGTAGCTTTAACAATAGCGCAGATACAGCGTTGAACTTAGGATTCCGTTCTTTTGCTCGTGGTGGTTACACATTCCACAAGCATGACTGGAAACTATTAAACGACCCAACGTTATTGGCTGATTCAGCTTTCTTGGGTGTTGGTATTCCAATGTCTCAAGTTGCTGATGCTAAGACTGGTGATAAAGCTCCTGCTTTGGAGATGAACTACAAGGCTGCTAACGGTTATAGCCGTGAGATGGAGCACTGGATGGTAGGTTCTATTTTAGGTGCGTCTAACGCAACTAAGGATAATGTAGAATTCCATTACCGCTCTGAGTGTAACTTAGTTACTCGCGCAGCAAACCGTCACTTGCTAATCAAACGCTCGTAAGGTTTATTGTAATTGGGGGAGGGGATTCGTCCTCTCCCTTTTTTTAATTTCATTTAATATATAATAAAATGCCAGTAAAAAAATCAACGGCAGCACCAGTTGTAGGTGCTCCTAAAAAGGCCCCGAAAGCCGCTCCAAAAGCTTCGCCTTTATCTACAATATCTTCTAAGCCATCAAAGCTTAAAAGAAACAATTTTGACGAAGACAAAAAAAGCAAAGTATACACTATCAAAAAAGGTGGTGGTATTTGGTTTAAACTCAGACAAAAAAACATAACTGTATTTGATGATGAAACCGGAAAAGTAAGACAGCTTCGGTATTCACGTAACGAAAACTCTATATGGGTTGACGAGCAATCAGAAAACACTATACGTGAGCAAATTGTATTTGACAACAAAAATTTAATTGTTCCTTATACAAACCCACCTTTACAGACTTATTTATCTTTACATCCTGACAACATAGCTAACGGTGGAACCACATACTTTTTAGTCAACACAGAAAGAAACGCAGAAGATGAGCTAGACAAAGAGTTCTCTATGCTTGACGCTGTTGCTATGGTTCGTGACAAAGCTATTGAAGAGTTGTTACCTGTCGCAATGTATTTAGGCATAAGCACGGAACAAAAAAACATGGAGATTAAGCGTGAGCTATTACGTGAAGCAAAAGCTAATCCAACCCGTTTTATTGAAATGTTTGACAATCCTGTAGTAAGGACTAAATCTGTTTTAATGAGTGCTATTGATTTCCAAATTCTTAAAGCATCACCAGATGGTTTAAAATGGTTTGACAGCAATAGACTTATTGTAGCTACTCCAGCTGGACAGGACACCTTAGATATTGCTACTCGTTTTTGTTTATCAGAAAAAGGAGCTTTAGTATTTGAAGAGATTCAGACTCAACTAGACAAAATATAAATCTAGTTATAAGCTACTATGATACAGGGGGTTGCAGAAATGCAGCCCCTTCTTTTTTGTATCTTTGTACCAGAACATAATAATTATGGCATCTGTAAACGAAGTTTATTCAGCATTAAAGAGTCTAGCAAATAAAGACGAACGTGGATTTATTACTCCAAAGGTATTTAACACATTCGCTGCTGTTGCTCAGAACAAAATATTTAACAAGCTATTCAGTGATATGACTATAGCGCAAACATTGCGTGCAAGAAATCTTGATGGTGAGTTACACTTAAGTCTTAATAAACGAATAAAAGAAGACCTAGCATACTTTTCTAAAGAGTCTAATATTACACAAGCTTCAGGCGTTTTTTTAAAGCCAGAGGATTTATCTAGAATCATATCTATCAAGACTCAAGGATCTTATGTATTTGGTACTTCTACATCAACTCCTGTTGATATTATTTATGATGAATCTAAGATTGAGTATATACTTCAGTCTGATTTGTCTGCACCAAGCGCTAACCACCCTGTTGCCATTGTATCAAATGATATTGAAGTTTTTCCTACCACTATTAAGAAGATTAAAGTTAGGTACTACAAACAACCAGAAGGAAGAAACCCTGTAGATGGATTAAGAACAATACTTACACCAAGGTATAATGCTATAAGCTTAGGAGGATCTAACGAAGTTTTTGACCCTACGACATCTGTAGACTTTGAACTACCAGAACACTATATTCCTGAAATTATTATAGAGATTGGTAAGATGGTGGGTATAAGTTTAAAAGACCAAGAAGTATATAGTTATTCAAGCACTGAATCACAAAAACCAAAGCAGTAATTAGATGGCAAGAGATACGATATCAATAAATCAAATAGTAAATGACTTCATCCTATCTGTTGATGGGGAGGATTACTCTAGCACAGCATCTTCTACTTTGATAAGAAATTACGCACTTCGTGGTATACGTGAGATGGGCTTTGATATGATGAAACGTATTAAGTCTTTAAAGCTTCCTGTAAACCAAGCAAACAGTACTGTAGAGTTGCCTGATGATTTCGTTGCTTACACTAAGATAGGTATTGTAGGGACTGATGGATTGATATACGTTTTTGGAGAAAACAAAAATCAGAACATATCAATGAAATACGTTACTGATGCTAATGACAACCCTATAGACTCTAACTCTGATGGAGTGTATGATAGAGTAGATGCTAAGGGGACAAACAACGCTACATCTAGTTTAGCTAATTTTGAAAGTTATACTTTTAGAAACTTTTTACACCAGGGCAATTTTGGCCGGGCATACGGTGCGGGAGGTGGACAATACTCAGGAGAGTTCAGAATCAACAACGAACAGAACAGAATTGAACTACACAGTGCTTCTAACTATACTGAAGTTGTAGTAGAGTATATTGCTGATGAAGCTCGCTCTGAAAACCCTAGCGTTCACGTATATGCTGAAAACGCATTACGATCATATGTGTACTACAGACTAATTGAAAAGAAGTCTAACGTACCTATGGGAGAAAAATCAAGAGCAAGACAAGAATATTATAATGAACGCAGACTAGCTAACGCTAGATTAAAAAGTTTTAGCAAAGAAGAAGCTTTTAAAACTATTAGAAAAAACTACAAGCAAAGCCCTAAAGGTTAATCTATGGCTATTGATAAACTCGTACCTCAGTATTTAAATTCAGATACTGACCAGAAGCTCGTGAAGTCTGTTGAAATGACAGACAACCTTAATGTTAGAACCTCATCTGATGAAGAGGGTTCTAGTGGCGTTTTAAAGAATATAAAGGGTACTAATCCAGTTGGCCCTAAAACACCAGCACACGCTTTCCCAGCAGGGTCTAATAGAGTTGTAGGCTCTGTTACTAATGAGAAATCCAAAGAAGTAATTTTTTTCTTATGGAATTCAAATGCAAACCATGGTATATACAGACTTGAAACAAACATAGACAAGTACGTAAAAGTATACGAAGATTCTGTTTTAGCTTTTCAGAAATTTGGACATGTTGACTGCGACTACACAATTAACGAAGAAGAAGAGACGTTGGTTTACTTTACAGATAATGTAAATCCTCCAATGAAATTAAATATTACAAGAGTTATTTCAGGAGGGTATCCATCTACTCTTACCTCTGGTACAGATAAAGAAAAACTTTCTAATCTCACTATTGCAAAAACACCTCCTTTAAAAGCTCCAACATACTCTTTAGTAAACAACTCATCTTTAGGGTATAACAACATTGTAGAAAAAGTTTTTCAGTTTTCATACAAATATCTTTACGAAGATGGTGAGCATTCTTCTTTATCTCCATACAGCAGCATAGCTTTTGCAGATAACTTAATGAAGGATTACTTCATAACAGAAGACCAGAAAGAATTCTTTAATCAAATTGATGTTTATCTCTACAACACAAACTCAGATGTTAAGGAGATAATTTTATACGCTAGGGAAAATACTGGTCAAACTTTCTATGAAATAAATAGAATACAAAACACTTCAGGAACAGGATTAGTAACAGTTCCTTTTACAAACAACAGACTAGGAAAGCCTTTATCTAAAGAAGACGTTCTTAAGTCCTACGATAACGTACCACAAAAAGCAAAAGCATTATCTGTTTCAAACAACAGGTTATTTTTAGGTAACTACACAGAAGGATATCCTAATACCAATGTTAACACAGAAATCATAACCAACTACAAGCCTAAGCCTGTTTCTTATGATATAGATGTTACTATGATATATGGGAATACTAGTCTTCAAGATTTGTCAATACCTGTAATACAAGTAGACGTATCTTCACTAAACGCTATTATACCTGGTAAGTCTGTAATAAATTTAAACTTTATTGTTCAGATAGATACAATAAATATTGGAGGCAGTGGATACGGTGATGAAGATATTATACTAGAAGATGGAGAATTACAAATAGTATACAAAACAGAAGACGACTCTACATCTATAGAAACTAATCGTTTAGCTGCAAAAGAATTAAGAGGAGAAAGTTTTCTTACTAATTATTGGCAATTATACCTTAGTACAACGTACCCAATTCTTTATCAATCTACTCTTAATCCTGCCTTATCATTTGACACAGAGGGGTTATATATTAGGGAGTCAATACCTGTTTCTTTATCTACGTCAAAAGCAGATATAATAACGTTAATATCAAATCGTTTAGCTGCGAAAACTTATGATTGCTTTTTAAATCCAACAGACGATTCAAGAAGGCTTTGTATAGTTAAACATCAAGCTAATAACCTTTACTCTGAGAAAGCAGCATTTCAAGGAACAGCAACATTTAATCTTGAACAAGAATCCATAACTGGTGACTTGCTTAAGATGGAGCTTAAAATGAAACACATTGATATTGAGCCTTATGAGTTTTACAAAAACGGAAGCAAGCCAACAGAAATAATAAACACAAACAGAATAAGACTTGAGGCTTATTCTCAGACTACTAGAGAGATAACACCCTACATATGGAAAGCTGAAATCCAACAAGGAGGCTCAGGAGTGTATGAGGATTTATCTGGATATAGGTCTTTTAAATCTGGAGCTTCACATAAATTAGGTATTGTTTATTTAGATGACAGAGGAAGAGCTTCAGGAGTTCAAGAAGTTGGAGACTCTTATGTAGAGAGTTTAAATAAAAGAACAAACCTTTTAAAAGGAGCATCGTCTATGGTAATGAAAGTTACACATAACGCTCCTTCATGGGCTTCTAAATGGATGCCTGTTTATACAGGTTCAGGAAGTGTTGAGCTTAAGTTTATGTACTCTGTACTTGGTGCTTTTATACCTAGAAACAACTTAAATCAAAACACTTCTCTACAATCTAAAAACAATATATATATATCTGTAAACTCTATTTTTGGAGAAAACGGTTTTAATAAATCGTTTGGTGCTGATATTAATTATCAGTTTGAAAAAGGAGATAGGCTTAGAGTAATAGACCACTCTAATGGTCAGAAGTACACAGGTGAATTTAAAATAGTCGGATTTAAAAGACTGACACAAGAAGAAGATTCTAATCCTATTTTTGATAAGATAAATGAAAATGCTAAGTCTGTAACTTCTGGGGACTTTTTGATTATAGAAGACAATGGAGATTTTCCTTTTAGCTATTCAGCTGTAATTAACGAAGCAAGTAAATGGTTTAACCAGTGTATTGTAGAAGTATACAGAAACAAAAAAGAACTTGAAAATGATGATTACGTATATTATGAAATAGGTAAAACGTATGATGTCAACTCTGGAACACACGCAAGTGATAGATCTGTATCAAGTTTATCTGCTACAATAAATTTATCAACTACAACTATTTTTTCTTCAGACAGATTTTTTAAAGGAGATTCTTTATTGTCAGGCTCTTCAACGATAACAATTAAAGATGTTTGGTTTGAAAACGGTAGCTACTACGCGATATACGAAGACCGTAACATTCCTCAATTGTCTTCTGGTTCTTATTCGTTTACTGTAGTAGGATCCGTACCAACTATTGAAATAAACCAAGGAGATGTATATTTTAGACCAAGACTATTATTCTGTTCTGCAGGACAAATAGATCAAGTCAGCTACAGAAAAGCAGGATCAATGTCTGCAACTGTAAATTGGATTGAAGATTATTCAGTTTCTGATTTCTTCAGCTCTAATCAAACATCTAAGGGAAAACCTTACGCTTATATACCTGAAGCAAAAACAACTCGTAGGATATCCTCTATTACTTATTCAGATCCATATGTAATAGATTCTGAAAAACTAAGCCTAAGTTCATTTAACCTTTCTAATGCAAACTGGAAAGACATGGATCTTGAGTACGGTCAGATAGATAAAATAATATCTAGAGGAGACTCACTTACTGTTCTTCAAGATAGCAAAGCTTCTACTGTTCCAACAGGAAGAAACTTAATAGCATATGCAAACGGTAAAGAATCTTTAACTACATCTACTGATGTATTGGGTAAAGAGTCTTATTATGCTGGGGACTTTGGAACTTCTGGGAACCCGGAATCTGTTATTGAAAGGTTTGGCGTAGTGTACTATGCTGACATGAACTCAAGAAAAATAATTAGATTAAGCGCAGATGGAATTACTCCTATCAGCCATAAAGGAATGGGAACATTGTTTGAAGATGTTTTTGAAGACTTGTCTAATAACGTTTCAACTCCTAAAATTGTTGGTGGTTTTGACCCAGATAATAATGAGTATTTAGTTACAGTAGAAGACCTGTCGCAGTCTTTTATTAATATAGGAAATTCAGATCCTGAACTTGAGGCTACCTCTTATGAAGTAGAACTAAATGAAGACGGCTTATACGAGCCTACACAAGTATACACATCCACAGCGGTTATATGGAATAACATAAACTTTGACTGGGAGTTAATTTGTGCAGAATGGGAAGATTTAGGTAACGGGATATTAAATATTGAAAGTGGAGAAATACTTTTAGACTCTAGTTTAATCGGTTCTACAAGTACTGTAATTATACTTATAACAAACACTTCAAGCAGTTTTGTTGCTGTAGGTCAAATAGATTTAAGTACTGGTATAATAATACTACCATCTACTACTTGTCCTGGTCAATCAATAACTACAGACTTTGGAGGATCAGAGTCTCAAGGACTTACAATAGCATACAAACACAAAGAAGGTTTTTGGGGAAGTAAATACAGCTTTAAACCTACTAATTATGCTAACATAGGAAACAAAATGTATAGCTTTTTTGATACTGATTCAGGATTATCTTGGGTTCATAATAAAAATGAAACACGAAACAATTTTTACGGAAGTCAATACAACTCAATGTTTGAGGTTTCTTCAAACTACAATCCATCAATGATTAAAAGCTATGAAGCTATCGGCATTGAAGGTGGTGGTTCATGGATATCAGAAATAAATACTGAATCGCAAAACACATCTATTGAATTCTTTGAACAAAAAGAAGGTCATCAGTATGGAATGGTTAGAAGAAATATTATAAACTCTAAAAGCAATAAAATATTTTTAGGGACTATATCTAGTGTATCTGGTAATACTATTTCTTTTAGCACCCCTATAAATAGAATACCTTTTAATATTGGTGATAGTTTAAAGACTGTAGTTGGTGGTGTTATAACAGACAATAACTCAACTATAGTAAGCAGTAATGAAAGAAAATCTTTAGTTTGTTCTTCTCCTGTGTTTAGCGTTGGAGACAATGTCATGATAGAGCAGTCAGCATATGTTAACGGTGACCCTATAAGAGATGTGTTTGCTAAAATAAAAATGATATCAACAGATACAGAGCCTTATGAGGTTCATGCTGTATCCGTAAGCTACACAAGATCAAGACTTCACAACGATAGAGTCAACTAAAAAGATTAAATTTGCAGTATGAAAGTTAAAAGATTTGAAGAAGGCGGAACCTTCACAGAGCTAGGAGGATCAATGGATATCATTGGAGGTGCTATAAAAGGCATCTATGGTGTTAAACAATTAAGAGACGCTAATCAAGAATACGATAGAGCTAAAGCTGCTGCACCTTCACTTGAAACTCCCGCACAGTTTTACGAAAACTATAGAAATGCTTACGACTCCGAAATAGCACGTATGGAGCTTGACTCTATACAAGGAAACGTAGCAACTTCAGTACAGGCGTTACAGGGTGCTGGAGGAAGAGCTTTAGTTGGTGGTCTTGGAGCTGCTGTTGCTACCTCTCAGTCTGCTCAAAATAGAATGTTAGTTCAAGAACGAGCTGCACGTATGCAAGCTGGATCTCAATTAGCACAAGCAGAAAGTCAGGCTATTGGGAGAAAAGAAACTAGAAATCAAAACGAGCAAGCGCAAGCAGCTGCATCTGCTGCTGCGGCAAGACAAAACATCTCACAAGGAATAACGTCTGTGGCTACAGGAGCTATGGCTGGTGGATTAGCGCCTATAGGAGCTGCAGCTTCAGCCGCTATTGGTGGTGTTAAAAAAGGAGCAAATGCTTTAGGGAAATTACCCGGAAAGTTTAATCAGTTTATGGTAGACAGACAAATAAGCAAGACTCAGGAAGCTCTTGGTGAATTTGGCGGTGGTAGTGAAAACATGAACCAGTTTATTTTGAACCAGAATGATTATATAAAATCTGTTGGTGCAAGTTGGGACGAATACAACAAACCAAAATATGGTTTTTACGGAAAACAAGAAAGAATACCTGTTCAAGACGAAGCATTAGACAGAGCAGCAATGATACAAGCTCAGTTCGTGCAGGATCAAACAGCTCAAGCCTTGCCAGTTCAAGAGACAACAGGAAGAAGAGTTGGAGCAGGCGGTGGCATTACTGGTGGTATAGCTTCAGGCATGCCTTCTGAAAAAGAATTGCAGTTTAGACAATCTCAGATTCAAAACGCTCCTGCACAACAGAATGGTTTTATTGATCCTGTAACCGGTCAATGGATCTCAAACCCTAATCCTGTAAATGATTATGGTGTTAAATCAATACCGGGGACATATAAAGATGGTGGCATGATGACTAAAGGTAGCTTTAATCACGGCTCTAATCCTATTGATATAGTTCAAGATGGCGTTAAAGTAGGAGAGGCTACAGGGAATGAATATATATTAAACCCAGATCAAGCTAAAAAAATCATAAAAGAAAGTTCATACGCAAGAAAACTTTTTAAGCAATTTGAAAAGAAAGCTAAAAGCAAAAAATAATGGCTACACTAGATACTAACGTATACAAAACTCCAAGCTTCACTCAAATAGGAATGGAGAAAGACAAGCAGGTAAAAGCGGAAAGAGATTTCCGTGGTAAAGAAGTTGCTGCAGGTGGGGCGGAAAAAGCGTATCAAGCTGCCCAACACAAAGTTACAGGAAGTAGAAAAGACGTTCTTCAAGATGGGTATGATGTTTTTAGCAAAGCTTCAATTCAGTATCAAAAAACTGGGTCGGATGCAGATAAAAAATTAATGAACGAAGCACAGAGTCAGCTAAATTATTTTGCTGAAGCTGGAATGACAATGCAAAGAAGTTTTAACGATGCTTATACAGAAGCTCAATCAAATGCATTTGAAGGATATTCAGAGTTGCCAGAGCAAATACAACAAAGATATCAGGCAAGAGTAAACGACAGCGTTGAAACAAAAATTGAAAACGGTAAAGTTTTAGTTAAAGAAGGCGACACTTTTGTACCGGCTCAAGAATCATCTTACTACGCTAGTACAGGTCTTAATCAAAACAATTCTTTTACGATTCCTAAAGCTGTAAAAACAGGTAAATACTGGGTAGCTTCTTCTTTCACTAAGGAATTAAGCGGAGTTATGAAGTCTTCAAAAACCACTACCGAAGCAAAAGAAAAAATGCTTAGTGAGTTTCAACACAGAATAGAAAGCGATCCAGCTATGCTTCAAGATGTTGGCGCACACTACATGATTAAAGATCTTAATCTAATAGACGGTAAACAAGCACCTTCATCATCTGATATGTCAATGATCAGAGAAAGAATGCAGAACCCAGAATTTCTAGAAAAAGCAATGCAGTCTTATATAGCCGATATGAACTCTAGTATTGACAACAATATGTCTGGTGGAGGCTCTATGGAGGATGGTTATTCTTATATGGAGAACATCAAGGGAAGTGACGCTCAAGTTGAAATGTTCACTATAGACAAAGTAGGAGACATAACAGGTATCGGACAAGCTGAAGATGGTAGTTTTTACATTTCCAAACAAATTGGTGTAGGCTCTCCGACAATGGTTAAAGCTGCTGATTCTGAAGTAGCTATGATTTCAAAAAAATTAGGATACGACATAAGACAAGAGTTAGACGATAAAACAGAAGAACCGCAACAGACTGAAGAGCAACCACAACAGACTCAAGAAGCAGACCCCGAAG
>TARA_R110000782_G_scaffold47256_4_pt1 | contig 12208 bp, 23 predicted proteins | sample TARA_R110000782 | Tara Oceans TARA_R110000782 (sample SAMEA4397859) | marine metagenome | biome: Polar Biome; feature: [SRF] surface water layer (ENVO:00010504); material: water (ENVO:00002006), including particulate matter (ENVO:01000060) such as... | depth 5 m
TAATTTCACCTCAATATATAACTTATGGGTTCCGTTTAGAAGAACATTTTTCACCCCTGAGTGATCTATATTCGGGCCTCGATTCATCGGAGATTGAAGCGGTTGTTAATCCTGATTAATGTAATTATTCTGTTAGTTTTTTTCCTCATCGTCTAGGTTAAAATCTCCGTAGAACTAACTCGTAAGTAGTTGATTACATTGAGGGGGCAATAGGGCATTACCGTAGAATTCGGAAAGGTAAGGTATTGATATACTTACTTATTGCTTCCAACTACGAACTAGGGGGTCACACGTTCGAATCGTGTCGGGTGCACCAATTCTCATGCGGGCTGTAGGCATATTTGCAGCTCTCATAAATACCATTCCGTAGAACTCTCCGTAGAATTAATCGGGCGAAGGGCTCACAATTGACTTTCTTTTGTCGTATGGCTCAAAGCCTTTGAGCGACTTGTGGCCCGATGCTTCCATCCTTTCCGCTATAGTTCCAGACGTGTCAGTAACGCCCCTACGCTTCAAATCGTGAAGCCCAAACCATTCTTCTTTTGTCATTATACCCTGCTCAATTGCAAGGCTAAGAAAGCGTGACCATGCATTGCTCCATGATGATTTGCTTAAGGGCTGCCCACTTGTTCCCACTATCAGAAACCTATCTTCAGCCTTAAAGGGAATCGGGCGGCTTTTCTTCTCGAATATCTTATTTCTTCGATCAATCGCCATGCCGATTGCTTCCTCTAAAAGCTCATCGTACTCAGTAACATTGGTCCTGCTGCCCTTCCTTCTCTGGCAATCAATACCTATGTCCAATAAGTGAGCGTCCGTTGCGGTGCGTGTCTCAACGCCTCGTAGCCGGCACTTTCTGGCAATAACCATTGTTGAGAATATGTAAGGCGAACAACTGCCTTTTGTTCTTGCTTGGCTGCCGCGTTCTTTGGCAAATAGCTCTAATCTCTTGACAAGCTTTGTCTCTGGTATTCGCTGCTGCTTTCTCTCTGCTGGCATTTCAGGCTTACCAACTGGACTGGATTGGCAATGACCGCGACCACTACCCCAGTTAAACATTCTGCTGATAAACTCTCTCACTCGCTTTGCCGCTGTTGCACCGTTACTCTCGCCAACTGAGTCAATCGTTTTTTGTACCAATTCAGGATTCCAGTAATTCAGCGGCACTTTAGCCAGCGTAATACCTGCTTTAAGCGTAGGGTGCTTGTCTAATATCCCGAAGGCGTAATCCCATGCCTCGATTTGTGACTTGCTGCGCTTGTACGCCGGTGATTTCTTGAACTTCCCAAACAGCCAAGACAGAGTATTGAAGTCTTTTGCAATGCGCTTCTCGATTTCCTTGTGCAAATCAGATAATAGGGACTTCTCATCGCCCACCTTGCGCCTTCGCCACTTGCCATCCTCTTTAAATTGGGTGTACCAGTGTCCTTTGCCTGACTTATCCCAATAGCAGTAATTCGGTAGCTTTGGGTGGTCTATATGCTTTGGAATGTCAGTGCTTTTTGATCTCTTTCGGCTCACAAGAATTTCTCCGGTGCTACGGTTTCTTTGGAGATTAACCCCATTTTGTTCATGCCTGCAACTTTGATCAAATCCCACGTAGTCCAGATTCCTTTTTTACCGTCAAACACAGCTATACCCTGTGCCTCTAAAGCCTTGCGGCAATCGCCTTCGCGGGCGTATCCCATTGTTTCAAGTAATTCTTGAGAATCCACTCTATTTTGCATTGTCTATTTCTTCTCGATTTAAAAGCATTTACTAGCCTTTATCCTTTGTTAATTATGCTCAAACTAGCGAGCTGTTCGTCAAAGTCGGGAAAGTGGGTATATGTTAGCGGGCTAGATTCTTGCGCCTGAGCCTGATCTCTGAAACTTGGGTATCTTAAAGACACAGCTTCGAGCGTTGAGTGGGGGACGGGCCAGTAGGGATAATCAAGGTCAACCGGCTCGATGTTTTTCTCGATAAAAGTGGTATAGGGTTCGCGTGGGATATCGCGGCGCGTGCGGGTGTAAAGCATGGAATTCGTATAGCCACTGCACTCAACATACCCCATTTCCATCAAGCCAATTCTGACACCATCGCCTTTGCTTTTTGTAAATCCAAGAGTCTCGTATATTTCAGCAGATTTGAGAGGCCGAGTCATTACGTTCAAAAATTCAATGTGATCTTGCGAAATGTGCTCTTTTATTATGTTCAATCTCAAACCCCTTGCGAGTGGTTAATTTTTAGCTCTTTTGCGACCAAGTTTTTTATCAAATTTCTGTCCACTACATTACCAATATGAGACTTGATAAAGCCGTCTTTGCTTTTCAAAACTACTGGGCCGATTTCAACCTCTGACCCCGACAATTGCCAAACGCTAACTTCTGCTTCAACTTCAATGAAAACTTTGACCGTTGTTAGTCTCATGCGGCTTTTTCCTTTTGAAGCTGTGATATAAAATCAGAAACTTCGTTCGGGCAATTTGACAAAAGCCAGTCAATCACATCTTGGGCCAGACCCTCTAGGACTTCCCAAGCGGCGAAATCATCGCCCGTTGTCATTGCCTCGCTGATTACTACTTCAATGTCTTTCAACTTGCTATGGCCTTCTTGCTGGAGCTTAGAAACTATGGCCTTGAATCTCGTTATAGTTCCCTTTTCAAAAGAGTTGTAAAGGCTGGTCTGAATCCCTTGGTCGATGCTCGTTAAAAAGCAGTGCATACCAATCCCATCTGAATTCGTTATTAAATAATCAAGATGCTTTTTTTGTTCTTCTGTGTAGTCGCCCATTTCTGGTGAAGATATGAGCGGTTCAAATTTTTCATTCTGGTTTGATAGCTCTATAGCTGCGGCCATTCGGTCGAACTTTTCAGTCTTGGGCCATGTCTTAAATGCTTGCCTAATTACTGTCTTCAAAGACATTTGAATGTAATCAGTTTTCCAAGGTCCAGAACCTTTTTTGCCTGATTCTGATCTCATCATAATTGCGTCAGTTTCCGCTTTGCTCATTTCGTTAGTTAAATAAGCGCCTTTGATAGTTTTCGCAACACAATAAAACCCAACCACTTCGCCTCGGTTTTTAAAGGCGTTAAACGTGTGGCTTGGCTTAACGTCCACACCTAAATTGGTGTAAACGTCTTCATCATAAACGGCTTTGGCTTGCACGAATTCCAAAGTCCCTGACTGAATCGCAAGGTCACACATCCCCATGTAAGACACATCGAGGCAGATTTTCCCGCCCCTTGGCACAAAGTACGCCTGTTTTTTTGCAGGGTTGAGAGATAGTCCTATAGATGCCACGTTAGACATTGCATGAAGCAGGGATAGGGGTGATTGCCTCGCTATTTTTTCAAGATACGGATTTGATGCAAATAGTTGCAGCGCAAAACTTTGCTCTTGATCGAATAGCATACCCGCCGGAGCATTCTCAAATTTCGGCTCTGCCTTTTGAAGAAACTCAACTAATTCGCTCATTCTTATTTGCTCCAATCAAATTGATTAAATTGCTGGATCGGCGTGATACCGTCCAAAAAACGAATTGCTCCCGATTCTAAATGTTCGCCAAAGATTAAATTCTCCATTTCCTTGGATTGAATTATCTTCTCTGCGATTCGCTCATTTTGGCAATTGTTGTAGTGCTCGCAAACGTCACAGTAGAACTTTTCAAAGTCCTCTAGGGGTACGTCACAGCGTTTACAGGTGCTCATGTTCTCGCCCCTAATACATCGCCATGTGCTCGCGCAAAATCCCTTCCTGACTCTTTGATGCAATCTTCAAGGTGCTCTTGGTTTGGATTGTCTGAAATTAGTCGAAGAGGGCTTTTATAATCCTGTTCTTCTGTCTTTCCCCACTGTGACGAGTAATTATTTGATGCAAAATGCTCAACAATTTTTAAGGCGCAAACTCCGATTTCAGTCTTTAGCTGTTCAAATTTATCTAAGTCAGTTTCTTCAGACGCGCCCAATATCTTTATCGCCAATTCCATCGAATCTTGTGCGCTGGCCTCGCTTAATGCCATCCCCACAAAATCGGCCTTGGTGTATCTCATTTTCTTTGAAAATTCTTCCGCTAAAAATTCGCTAAGTGCGTGATTCATGCTCATTTTTTAAACTCCAATAAAAGGGGCGGCAACGAGCACGCTCATAGCGACAAAAAGAATGCAAGAGCCAACAGCATAAAAAAACTCTTCGATATTTTTCCGTTTGATCATTTCATTCTCCAAAAAAAGGGGGCCAGACCTCGGCCCAATCTCAGGGGGTTGTTTAATTCGGTTATTTACAAATTAGTGCAAAATACCTGATTTTGTTAGCTTAAAAAGTGCTTCTTTAAATGTGTGCGAGTGAGTTTTATCTGTCACCCGAATGCTTCGGTTTTTGATGGCATCGGGCGAGACACCACGCTTTTTCGCAGTTTCCTTTATCGTTAAAAGGATTCGGTCTTGGGCGGTTTCGATCTCTTTTGGGGTTATTCGTATTGTTTTCATGCCAAAATTATAACTATAGTTATGCTAATTGCAAGCAATAAAAATAATATAAGTTATTTAATTTCTGAAAGGCGCAAAAAACCCGCGATGGGCAGGCTCTATTAATCGGGGATTTCTTAATTTATCACTTATCGGTTTTCATAAAATAGCCGTCACATACACCTTTTATCTCGGACCCTTCGGGCATCTTAATGATTCGTTCAGGCCAATCGGGATTTATCGCGGAAAGGTAAATCTCGCCGTCATCAAGCAGCATTTGTCTGAATTGCATTTTACCGTCAGGAGTAAGAACGAGCACATCGCTTTTATCAACTGCGGGCTTAACGGAGACTGGCTCTATTTTCAAGACGCAGTTATTAGGATACCCCTCACCATTGCGAGTATTAAACATCGATAGACCATGATTCCTTACAGCGTAGGCATGTACACTGCACTTATCAGGCCAATCAATCCAATTTTCCACATTTTCTAATTCAGACGGATTCAATATATCACCAAGAATTTTAACCTGAAACAGTGATATTAGTGGGATTTTAGTGCTATCGCTATAGGCAAATGAGAAATCATTATCAATTTTGACGCTTAAATCAATCGCTTTATCTGAAAGTAAAGCTTCTGCTGTAGTTCCTAGCGCCGAGGCTAACTCAACAAGGCTTCCAGGTCTTTTAGTTTTGCCAACCAAAATTTTGTGCATAGCCACCTGAGAAATTCCAGCTTTTTTTGCCAAATCTTCCTGAGTTAGCTTTTTGCTTTTCATTATTCTTTTAAGATTTGTCGATAGCATATTCATACACCATTGTATCTTTTTAGTGACCTACACTTAACTAACAATAGTTATTGTATTTAATAATAACCATTGTTATAATCTCCAAAACAAATTGAGGATATTTATGTTAAAAAAAGATGTACTAAACTGGTGCGAGTCATCAAGCCTAACCCTAACCGCATTAGCTCAGAAGTTAAAAATCTCGCAACCGGCCGTATCACGATGGGCGGATGTTGTTCCCGAGCTTCAATCAATAAAGCTGGCTGGGATATCTGGCGGCGTTTTAACTCACGATCAAGATTTTTATGATTCAAAAAAGTCTCCATGCCTTAAATAGTGGCATGGATTTTTTTTGCCTTCAATTCCCTGACGGGTATGTATAAATATACAGGTGTTTACTTATGAGCAAGTTAGACGTAACGCCAGAAGCCACACAAAGACGCATAATCAAGATTGAGTCTGAGATAGGCACACAGCAAGAGACTGTTAGCAAAATCAATCAGGACTTGCTGGAGGCTAAGGCTGATCTCCACGCACTAGAAGAAGATTTGGATTTCTGGAGAGGTGAATAGTGCATTATTACAAGCGAAACCTAGGCGATTACGCTAAGAAGGCGGGGCGATTGTCCATTCTTCAACATGGCGTTTACAACCTCTTGATTGATGCCTGTTATGACCGCGAGATCTTCCCTAATTTGGATGAAGCAATTGACTGGGTTTGGGCTTCAACCACAGAAGAACAAGAGGCGGTCAAGTTTGTTTTAAGCAAGTTTTTCATTGAAGAAAATGGCGTGTTTATCCAGAAAAGGATTCAAGAAGAGTTGGCCGACTATCAAGCCAAATCTGAAAATAACAAACGAATTGCACAGGAAAGGGAAACGAAGCGTAAACGAAACGTGAACGAAACGTGCGAAAAAGACAACGAACCGTCACCTAACCATAAACCAATAACCAATAACCATAAACCAATAACCAATAAACCTCTCAAGACAATCGATAATAAATTCTCTCAGGAGGATTTTCAATTTGCCGAATACGTTTATCAAAAAATCTTAGGCCCAGCTCCCAAGACCAAGAAACCTGATTTCACAATATGGGCTGACTCAGTTCGATTGATGCGAGAAGTCGATAACCACACTCCCCAAGAAATCATGCAAGTTTTCACCTTTGCCAACAACGATCCATTTTGGCAAACAAATATTCTCTCAATCCCAAAACTCAGAACCAAATTCTCAGCACTTCACTCGAAAATGATAGGAGAAAAAAACAATGCAAACGGCTCACAGTTTAGCTATTCACGCAAGATCAGCAGGTCCGACAGAGCAGACCAAGAAGCAAGAGACTACATTCAAAAGCATGGACTTTCTTAAAGTTTGGCGGGGATTGACCGCGATGAATTTAGTACACCAAGCGATTGGCTCAACAGATTTTGAATACTGGCAACACTCTTTGAAAGATTTTCCAAGCGATGCTTTGTTCTCAGGATTGAAAAAAGCAGAGGATTGGACGGGGTTTATGGGACTTGGGGATTTTCGAGGATTGTGCAGGAAAGAAAAAAGACACGCGAGCCACAACGAATTTTTAAGAATCGAAAGCGCACCCCTTTCTGGAGTAGAAAACCAGTCGAGAATCAGGTCGATGAAAGAGAGTCTCGGATTATGAATTTTCAACTTACAGAAGATCAGATTCAAGCCTATGTCAACGGGTTAAGCATTCGTGAAATCTCGGACCTCAGCGGGTTCAGCACAAGCGCGGTCAATTGCAGACTTACCGAAGCAGGGGTTATAAGATCAAGGGGTGAGGGAACCGCTATGGCTCTCAAGCGGGGTGTCAACTTTGGCCCAGCAAGTCGATTATCAGAATGCGAAAACGGGCCACACTACGCGGCAAAACTATCACAACAATGGCTCAAAAAACCTTTGGGAGTTTTTATATGAAATACGGCGTGAATTTAAAAATAGATGTATCGAAAATCGACAAGGAACTTCTTTTCAAGGGTGCGAAGGGTGTTTACTTAGACGCAACGGTTTTTATTGATCCAGAAAGCCCAGACCAGTTTAAGAACCACGGAATGATCACCCAGTCAGTCAGCAAAGAATCTAGGGAATCTGGAGACAGAGGCGCGATTCTCGGAAATGTTACCGTTTTTTGGACGGGCCAAAGTGAGGCGAAGCAGGGTCAATATAATCAGGGTTCATCGCACAGCAATCAATCGCCTCAAGGTCAACCGGCTCCAAGCAGCTTTGATAATTTTGAAGACGATATACCGTTTTAAAAAGCGAAAAGGGCAAATATGAAGGACCGATTAACAATTAATTCAGAGCCTAGCAAGGTCGTTACATTTCTCGAATTGGAAAAGCTATACGTTGAGCACAAGTACGTGACTCTTGAGATTAGTTTGGGCGAAGACCGCAGCTTAAGCCAAAACGCGCTTCTTCATGTATGGGTTGGCGAGATGATCGAGTTCTACACAAAGAAAATCCGCAAGTCATATGAAAAAAATGACTGGGAGGATCTCATGTCCGGCACTAAGCGAATGCTTAAAGCCAAGTGTTACAACCAAAATCCAGATTACCGATGGCTGGTACACAAGATTAAAGACGCTCAGACAGGAAAGGAGAAGGTTGATTACAGAAGCTCATCAAATTACCTCCAAGGCGAGATGTTTATGTTGTTAACGTGGATTCAGATGAAGGCCAGTTTCGATGGAATTATTCTAGAGTCAAAAGGCGAGTATGCCAGATTATCGCGGGAGTCTACATCGTGAGAAAGCACATAATGATCCCTGATTGTCAGGTAACACCTGATACGCCAACAGATCACCTCAGATGGATCGGTGAGTACATTGTCGAGCAAAAGCCTGATGCGGTTATCAACATTGGCGACTTTGCTGATATGGAAAGTTTGAGCTTTTTCGACAAGGGCAAAAAGGACGCAGAGGGCCGAAGATATATTCACGATATACACGCAGCAAGGGCGGCGATGGAGGGACTGCTAAAGCCTTTAAATGACTACAACACGAAGATGATATTCCAAAAGAAAAAAAGATACTTGCCAGAATTGCACCTCACGATGGGCAATCACGAGCACAGAATCACGAGGGCAATTAACGAAGACGCAAAACTCGATGGCGCTCTTGGCTTGATGGACTTGGGGTACGAAGATTACGGATGGACAGTTTACGACTTCTTGGAAATGGCGACCATTGACGGTGTTGCTTATTCACATTTTTTTTATAACCCGCTAACTGGAAAGCCGATTGGCGGCGCTTCGATGGACACGAGGCTCAAAACTCTGGGATTCAGTTTCACGATGGGACACCAGCAGATAAAAATGTCCGGTGAGCGCAATCTAAATAACGGCAGGGTGGTTAGAGGCTTAGTTTGCGGCGCTTGTTACTTACACGATGAGAAATACATAGGGCCGCAGGGGAATGCTTACTGGCGCGGGATATTCGTCAAGCACGAAGTCAGGAACGGCCAATATGATTTGATGGAAGTATCGCTCGATTTCCTTTGCCGAAAATATGAGGGGATGCACGTTTGGGAATTCATGAAAAAGTATTACCCCGACATTTATCAAAATTCAACGTGGATGAAATACCAATCACTGGCAGCATAGGAGAATCACATGGGAAGTTTTGAGAATGATCTAAAGGAAGGCTATGAGGGAGCGTTTTCAGACAGGCGAGAAAAAAAGCCAGTAAAAGGGCTGTCTGCTTTAAATATTCAAATCAGCGGGAATCATTACAAAGATATGATGATCCAGCCGGTGGAATACATCATGGCAAACAAAATAGGATTCTGCGAAGGGTGTGCAATTAAGTATTTGAGCCGATGGAAATCAAAGGGAGGAATTGAGGACTTAAGAAAGGCCAAGCATTTTATTGATCTATTGATTGAGGATGAAATGAATGCCGAAAACTAGAACGCTAAACAAGTTAGCTGATGATCTGGCGGTAGCTATGCAAAAGCATGTACGGCTCAAAGAGGCAGTGGCGAATCCTTTAGGTTTCTGTGAGTGCGTTACATGCAACAAAAAGAAGCACTGGAAAGAGATGCAAGGCGGGCATTTTATCGAGCGCTGCAAGGCTCACAAGACGCTTGAAGAGAACATTCACTCACAATGCCCCTACTGTAATCAATACGGCATGAAACGGGCTTCTGTAGTTCTAACTTATCGCAGGTACATGGTTGATATGTACGGTGAAAAATTTGTTATGTGGTTGGAAGAGTCTGCAAATGATGTTGTTAAAAGATTCAGACCTGATCTTGTGAAAGAAATCAAGGATTTACGGGCAAGAAATCGACAATTAGAGGCTGAGTTATGAATTGTCCATATTGCGGGCACGAACACGGGGACATGGATTGCGACATTGACGATCTAAAAGACAACATCGACAGCCTTAGTCAGATGATCGAAGACCAGACAGCGATTATCTCACATCAAATCCAAGAGCTTAACGTAAAATTGCACTAAAATTGAGGAATGAGCGATGAGCAATAGCCACATAGATTATCTGCTAGACATATTCCTCACGGCACTCAAAAGCCCAGCTAATGACGCGGGGTGGGAAGGCGATTCGGAGATGGCTAGGCTTATCGAGTTTCAAGGGGAGATACCAAGGGGAACTGGGAACGATCAAAGCAATATGAGTATGGTAATTACTCTGGACAAGAACAGAAATGAGCACCACGAGCTCAGGAGGATTCGAGAAACCATCTATAGCCTGTTGGGGGATGGCAACCACGATACTAAGGTCAAGGCATTGCTTGCAAAAAAATACTATCTTGGGCTATGTGCGAGCACAGAGAGAACATACAGCGACTTGGACCGGATGATGATGATGGGTGGCTATTCGCCTAAGTCAGAGGATGAGGCATTAAAAGCGGTTAAAAGGTTTAGAGATCGAGCTGCGGCAGCTTATCCGGTGATTGAAGCTGAATTGCTCAAGTATGACAGGAGGCAAGCGGCATAAAAAACGGGATTTTTCCACTTGATTTCTAATCGGTTTTAATGTACGATTTATGCTCAACTAAAAGTATACCAAATTACACCAAAACCTCGATCTAGAAATGGGCCGAGGTTTTTTTGTGTCTAATGGAAATCCACATGAATGTCATAGAAACGATTGCTCAGATTCCCACAACATCAATCCACCAAACAGCTTTAAAGGTGGGTGGATTTGTGGGCGGCAGCACTTTTCTTAGTGGATTTGTGTTTGATGCAACGCTTTTATCATCTAGCGGGCAATTCATGGGCGGGCTGGCGGCACTGGCAACGGTTATCTATTCGATTTACAAGGGCCGAAGCAGGTAATGAGCCTCCAAGAAGACCTTATACGTCATGAGGGCTACAGGAAACACCTATACGAAGACACCGAGGGCCATTTGACCATTGGTGTGGGCTACAACATAGACGAGAAGGGTTTGCCTGATTACATAATCAAGCTCTTACTTAGCGACACAATCATTGAAGCCAAGACAGAACTGGCACGAATATACCCTACATACCAAAGCCTTTCACGCATTCGCCAAGACGTTCTCATTAATATGATTTTCAACCTTGGCGCTCCCAGATTCCAGACGTTCAAGAAGCTATGGGCGGCACTAGGAAACAATGACTTTGATGCTGCTGCTGATGAAATGCTTGATTCCAAATGGGCTGATCAGGTAGGGAATAGGGCAATAGAGCTATCTGAGAAGATGCGTAATGATTCCTAAATTCCTAGACCCCTTATTGAGCGAGGCAATACCACCGGACAAGTGGAAGCTCACGGGGCGATTTGCTTATAGAACATTAGTAACCGGCAAGCCTTTGACAATAACGGTCCCTGTTGGATTTGTAAACGATCTGGCAAGTATCCCACAGCCATTAATGTGGCTATTCCCCGTAAACGGTAAGCACAGATGGGCCTCAGTGGTTCACGATTGGCTGTACAGCAAGAAGGGGATTCTAGGTGACGCGCAGCAATTCACCCGTAAAGAGTGTGATTTGATATTCCTTGAAGGCATGAAAATTATGGGTGTCCGTTGGTGGAAGCGAAGCTCAATGTATCGCGGCGTTCGGGTTGGCGGGTGGGTAAGGTGGAACAAATAATAGCTCAATTGACGAAGCTGTTATTACTTCTACACCTATGACCTGATAGTAAGTAAATAGCAATCAATAGATAGTTTAAGTTAAAGCCATAAAAAGCATGGGAACTTAAATTACTGACGCGAAAGGCTTTTATTTCAAATTAATGGGCAATACAAGTAAATGAACAACAAACTTAAATGCTTGATAACAATGACCATATTCCTTTTGGCCTGCTCTATTGCTCTATCAGGATGCACACAGCTAAACGCTTTAGCAGTAGACGATGGCGAAAACGCATTTGCTTGCGTCAAGGGCAATACAGGGATTCCCTACTTTGGCGGCTCTGGTGTAATGGTAGACGCTGGTAAGACAGACACAACAGATTACACAGCAGACGATTGGCGAACACTTGCTGAGATTTGCGACTGATGGCAATTGATATATCTCTAATCAGGGCTGCAAGGATAGAGCTAGAAAAGGGCGAAGACTTCTTTTGCCAACTCAATGATCTGATAAACAATCACCTCGAATCAGGCACAAGCCTTAAAGACGTTATCTGCTGGCTTCAAGTGACACAGCACACAATGACAGAAGCGATGGCCGAAGCCGTCTACGATGACGATGAGGACGAGTAGCAAGGCATCTAATGAGTAAGCACAAGTCTCTCTATAACACTAAGAGATGGAAAGACAGACGCAAGGCTCAATTATCCCAATCCCCAATATGCAAATTCTGTGAAGACTTAGGTATTACCAAGGCGGCCAAGGTTGCTGACCACATAACACCCCACCGAGGCGATCACGAGCTTTTCTACTACGGGCCACTCCAGTCACTTTGTTGGACTTGCCACAGTGGAGCAAAGCAACGCCAAGAGAACACAGGCGTTCTAGTCGGCGGCAAT
>TARA_R110000782_G_scaffold108664_2_pt1 | contig 12199 bp, 15 predicted proteins | sample TARA_R110000782 | Tara Oceans TARA_R110000782 (sample SAMEA4397859) | marine metagenome | biome: Polar Biome; feature: [SRF] surface water layer (ENVO:00010504); material: water (ENVO:00002006), including particulate matter (ENVO:01000060) such as... | depth 5 m
GTCCCCCTTGAAATTTCAACGGCAGCTATGTCTGTTACTGCCCCATTAACTACAGTTGACCAAACTATAAATGGTAATATCGAACAAAAATTAGCTACTTCAACAACATATTATGGAGATTTATTAGATATAGGACTCCAACTAACAAGTCCAGCACCTACTGTAGGTAAAGTATATTATCTTAACTCCTCAGGTCTTTGGCTTGAAGCTGATAATACTGCACTAGCAAGTAGTAATTCATTGCTTTGTATAGTAGTAACTACAGGAGTTACCGACCCCGTACTAGTAAAGGGAACAATGGGGAATGCTTTATATAGTGCATTTTCAACCGCTTCACCTTTATATATAGGTGTTGGAGGACTTATGACAGAAACTCCTCCAACAGCGACAGGAACATTTGTAAGACAAGTAGGATATGCTGTTCAAGCTTCTGCAGACCTTGTTTACTTTAATCCTGATTTTAACTTCTTTGAAAACACATAATAATGGCAATAGGAAAAATTAATGGCGTCGCAATAGACGCAGGTGGTGGAGATGTTTTAATTTCTGGAACACCCGTAAATAAAGAAATAGCTGTATGGACTGCTGCTGATACAATAGGAGGAAATAACTATTTTACGTGGGATAATGGAACTGATATACTTGCTATAAATGGAAGAACACAATATGAACCAGGTGTAGCAGGTACAGGTGAGTTTTTCTATGCTAATGTAGAAATGGAAAGTGCAATTCTTGTGGCTACTGGTGATTTACTTAGACTAGGTACAGGAATTACAACTATACAAGGTAGTATTTATGACTTTAGTGGGGGAACTTGGCTTGCAGCTGATGCAGATGCGGGTAATACATCTCAAGGTCTCTTAGGTATTGCAGTTGAAAGTGGTACTACTAATACATTTCTTACTAAAGGATATTATAATACAGCCAACTTTGGAGGTACAGCTTTAATAGGTGGTGCTATATATATTGATACTACAGCAGGTCAAGTGTCATTTACTAAACCTGCAGGAAGTGGTGATACTATAAGACAAGTAGGTTATTGCATAGACAGTTACACTTCAGGTAGAACTACTTATTACAAGATGTACTTCAACCCGTCATTGGAATTTGTCGTTCTTTAATGGAAAATTATCCAAAAAATAAACCATATAGAAAATGGAAGTCTATGTTAGCTAATGAGGAAGTTCAAATACTCCCAGATGCTATTCTAATGAAGAATGGAAAAACAATTATGCACCGTTGGGAAACTCCACTTATGGAGTATATGGCTGCTTTTGTATGTGAAGGTGGAGGCGATATAATAGAAATGGGATTTGGAATGGGAATTTCAGCTACAGCAATTCAATCACATAATCCTACCTCACATACTATATGTGAAATTAATCCTCGAATACTTAATCACCTCTATAAATGGGCAGAAGACCGTCCTAATGTAATAATATTAGAAGGAAACTGGAATGACAATTATGAAAAAATGGATACTTACGATGGTATATTCTTTGACACTCACGATGATGCATATGCATACAAATTTCGTGAATGCCATGAAAAAATAGCTAGAAAAGGCTGTAGAACAACTTGGTGGAATAACTTAGATTGGGAATTTAATGAATTAGAAATAGAGGGTACAGAATTTGAAGTAATTCCAGTAAACCCACCTACTAATGATTATTTCAACCATACATCTTATTGGATGCCTAAACACATAAATAAATGAAACAAAAACAATTACCTAAAGTATCCTTCAGTGATATTATCCTGATTATAAGGGCATTATGGGAGATAAAAAAATTAATCAAATTACTTAAAAAAAAGAAAAAATGAATAAAGCAAAAATCATGAGTGTCATCAGACACAGTTTAACATTTATAGGTGGTCTTACAGTCACTTTCGGATACATTGATGAATCAACATTTACTGAATTAAGTGGTGTAGCAATTACATTAGTTGGTTTAGTTTGGGGTATACTCGACAAGTAATCTGCGTATATTAGCGTAGTATAACGTAGTTAAACACATAACACAGAGAGGGCACCGTAATCATCGGTGCCCTTTTTCTCCTCGCAATTAAACAAAAATTAAGATGTCAACTTAAATCGGTGTTTGGTGGGTATTTCATTTTAAAACGTACATTTAATTGTGCATTCCAAATTTTTCTAATTTGTTTAGCTGTACTCATAAATCTTTTCGTGAAAGATGGTTTATTTTTATCCTTTATTTCTTTTAGTAATTTTACTCGGTTTGAAGATATCATTGTAATTAATTTAGGTTCGGTTATACATATGTGAAGAAAAATCAAACCGCGGGAGGCATGTACTTCTTCTTATTGAATTTGTGTTTTCTGTAATCATACTCCTCTACATTGTGTTTCTTCATTAGTAACTCCTGTAATTCACCATAAGTTAAATCACAACCATATACTTCACATATTTTTTCACGAGTAATCCATTTCCCATTAGCCCATATCAAATATACGATGCAATCCTTGGCATATATGCGTTTTACCTTGTCGTTATGCGACGCCCAAACAACATACGACGCCGTCCCTGCCTGCTGTAAGGCCGTTGCTATATTAACGTAAGTTATAGTTTGCCCAAATATGGGTTTCTTGAAATTCTCCTTAACATCTAAGATGATGTTTATTTCGTTTCTAATATTAAAAATCATATCGAAGTCTGTTGGGTATGTGTTTTTACCGTGTTCTAATCCCTCAAATATAACAACTCTCTGTAGTTTATCCAAATTGTAAATAGCCATGTTTAATTTATTTTATAATGTTTTTTGCGTTCGGCGATACATATACGAAGAAAACAGAAGATGCATAAGATAGCTTGGAAAACGAAGATGTTGTTCGTACATGCGTTCATTTGGAATGATTCCAGATGACAATTACTGTTAAGACTTCTCGCGTTTTGGGTTATTTTGTAATATGTATCGCCGCATAATGACTTGAGTGGTTGAACTACCCACTTTAAATCCCGTTCTACACTTCAGGTATAACTACTCCTGTTGGAACAGCTACCCCAAACCCCGTAAATATTGCATAATATATCAGGTTGTTAATCACAACATAGCTTCTATTATATTCAAGTTTGCTGGTAATGTTACATTCATTTTATTACTTCTATTTTAAAACCTGATTTGGGGGGAAGCGATTGAAGAAATGTTGAAACAAGTCGCGTCTTCCATTTTTCCTGTATATGTATAACCAGATGAAAAGCAAAACACCACCCCCAGTTATAAAAACATGTGCTAAATGCCGTGAAATTAAAGAATGTATACCCCACTTCCCTATAGCCCCCCGTAATAATGACGGATGGGGCAGTTACTGTAGGAAATGTGTATATAAAACCGCCCTGGAAAGTAAATTCAGAAATAAAGTAGAGTGGTGGCATAAAGATGGATTCGCCACAGAAAAAGAACACTTCAATTACGCCATAAAACAGTATGCTACGGTTCTGAATTGTCCACAACTATTAAAACACTTAAAATGACTCCAGCAGAATATATAAACGATAACTATACAGAAATTAAGAAATGGTTATACAACATAACCAAAGGCGAACGAAGACACCTATACGATGATTTCATCCATGAAGTCTGTCTCATATTCCTTACTAATCATCTAGCCCAGAAGGCAATTGACTCAGGCACAGCCCGCTTCTTCCTAGTCCGGATTGGATTGAATCAGTGGAGAAGCAGCACATCTCCCTTCCACTATCAATACAGAGACAGTTTCCTAGATTTCCCAGATAGAGATGATAGGGCAGCAGAAGATTATGATATGACAGAGGATATAATGATTGAGGCACTCCTTACAGCATTAGAGGGGATGTACAATGGAAAGGATAAGAATGAGGCAATAATAATGATAGTATACTTCAGCATGAATTGTAATTACAGTGCTGTAGGAAGGGAGTTAAAAATACCAAACACAACAATTAGAAAAATAGTTATACGAGGAATAAAAAAATTAAAACAAATAATAAAAAACAATGATGACATTAACAATAATACAGACTTTATTAGTAAGCTTAGTAACTGGGATATCGTGGGCGGTAGTGCTTACCAGCCAACCCTATCAATGGTTTCTCAACTTTTCAAGACTAAGTACTTTCACACTGTTTAGCTGTGCTTTATGCAGCGGCTGGTGGGTAACAGCATACATGTTACTGTTTTATATAGGCGATACATTAAGCGTAAGCCTTCTATTTAGCGGTGTAGGTGCAGTTGCAGCTGAAATGACATATAGACAATTAAATACAGTAGAAATATGAATACCCCAACCGATGAAGAATTAGAATACATCGCCTCAATTAAAAACCAAAAGAGATATGGTTTAGGTGACAGGGAAGAGTTATATAGAGTATTCAACCGCATACATAACACCCACATTAGACCTACTTCTTGTGGGTCTTGCATAGCTAAGAGACATAAACAATTAATGAAACTATTATAATGGCAAATCCAAACGGCAATCCAGCATGGAAAGAAGGAGTAAGTGGTAATCCAAATGGCCGTCCTAAAGGGGCAGGCAATAAAACAACCACTAAAATAAAAGAAGCATATCAGATGTTAGTAGAGGGTAACCTCGAGAATATGACAGAGTGGCTTGGAGAAGTAGCAGCGGATGACCCTAAGGAGGCGATGATGTTGATGTTGAAATTAAGTGAGTATGTTATTCCTAAGCTAGCTAGACAGGAGGTAGTTGGTGCGGATGGAGATGATTTATTCAAGAATATGAAATTTGAATTCGGACCAGACATTAACGATGAGGTTAATAGAGGAGAGTAATGAAGGCATACGGTTTTAAACCCCATAGTAAACAAAAAGAAATCATTAATGGTGTACTTAACGATAGTGAAAAACACCACATAGTTTCGGTTGGACGGCAGTTTGGTAAGTCGTTAATGGGGATAAATTTACTCCTATATTGGGCGATAAACCATAAACCATCTAAGATACTGTGGGTGTCGCCTGTGTATAGTCAAACTAACAAAGTACAAAAAGAGATTGACAATGCTATACGACATACTAACATTATACAATCTTGTAATTACAGTGAATCCTACATTAAGCTTAGAACAGGTAGCGAAATATATTTCCGAAGTGCAGAACGATACGATAACATCCGAGGATTTACTTTTGATTATGCTATTTTGGACGAGGCCGCTTTCATGCGTCCTGAAACATGGTACGAAGCCGTTCGCCCTACACTTGCCGTACGCGGTAAGAAAGTACTGTTTCTATCAACACCCAAAGGTAGAAATTGGTTTTACGATTTATTTGAATTAGGAAATTCAATTGACTATCCAAATTATAGGTCATATAAGGGAACTTCATTAGACACTCCATTCATATCAAAAGAAGAAATCGATGATGCGAGTAAAACATTACCACCGAAGGTATTTAAACAGGAGTATATGGCGGCGTTTATTGATGATGGAGGGGAGGTGTTTAGTGATGTGATGAAGAATTGTTTTGATAAATATCCAGCTAAGCAGGGTGAATTATATTGTGGAATCGATTTGGGGAGAATTAATGACTTCACAGTGGCGACTGTAATGGACTCGAACGGCAATGTCATTGATGTATACAGAAACAATAAATCACAATGGTCCGTATTGGTGAGTGAACTGCTTGCGTTTATACGCCGATATAACTGTAATACATTAATTGAAGTCAACTCCATCGGGGACGTAGTGTTCGAACAGCTTAAGGCGAAGTACAACAAGATAAAACCTTTTGTTACTACCTCCAAATCTAAGCAGGAGATAATAGAGGGCCTCATTCTCGACTTTAATAACTCAGCAATTAAAATACCTAGCAAAAAACTATTTCAACCACTGTACGATGAATTAGGTTACTTTACTTATACTTATAACCCTAAAACTCGAAACATCAAATATGGTCACCCAAATGGCTTACATGATGACTGTGTTATTTCCTTAGCATTAGCTAATTACAGTCGTAAAACCCAAGCGACTCGTGGTTCATACAATTGGGTAGCATAATTATATTTAACCACGATGGGATATAGCTTAAACATAGGAGACAATGAATATGAGTTGCCCGCTGATATTCTAATTGACACTTGGGTTAACTTAAATAGAAATTCACTGAACCATTATTTATGGCTTAATTCTGTTTATGGAATACCCTTTGATGAAATTAAAATCATCCCTGAAAACACTAAAACAATGTGTTTAGCACTTATTAGTGCATTATTAACTCCTGATTGGAAGCCAATGACTAAGGAAATCAAAGGCTGTACACTGATGAATTTCGATGATATGACATTAGGTGAATTTATTGATATGGAAGTCTACATTGATGATTACTTTACTAATTATTCAGCTATGATAAAAATATTATACGGACTGGAAGACACTTCAGACGTCCACATTGGCGAAGTTCACTCCGCTATGAAATATTTCCTAACCTGGAGATTAATGTTATATAAGCAATATAAAAATTTATTCGATATCGACATTGAAGATGACACCATAGTTGAAGTACAACAAGATAAACGCGTTAAACCTGCACATCAATGGTACGACGTTGTTATGACATTAGCCGACGGTAAATTCCTCAACATGGATGATGTTACTAGTAAACCCCTCATTCAATCACTGAATTGGTTAGCCTGGAATAAAGATAAAGTAAGGGCTGAAATTCGACAAATGAAAAGAAATAAAATATGACCTATAAAGAACTTATAAATAGCCTTCAAGCTACAATCACTGCCCACCTAATGGTTAACACTCAAGGTTATGGTAACATTAGTGACATTGCAGTTCCTGAAAATGAAGCACCGCCTAATTATCCCTATGTGTTTATTAATCCAGTAAGCGTTAATTTAAACCGTAATTCATTCAACTGCGATGTGAATTTAATCTGTATGACTCAAGTACATGATGATGCAAATGCATCACAAACTAGAGACTTAGATGGTCAAGACCTATGTATACAGATTTTAAGCGACATTATAGCTGAGTATATTTTAACTATTGGAGACCCATTATTCGACATTGCGATGCCTCTAACTCTAACACCATTTAAAGAACGCTTTCAAGATAATGTAGTTGGGGCGACTGCAGGTTTAACAATGCAATATGGTAAGTCAATTTCAGCCTGTGTTATTCCAATTGTATAATGTCAGCAATAGACACTAACATACCCGAATTCTCTCAATTCATAACTGATTTAACTGATTGGTATGGAATGGAATTACCTGAAGAATTACATCGTTTAGCAGCTGAAATACTAAGCGACCTTAAACGCGGGCGATTTGAAAATGACACTGGTGCTTTAAGACGCAGTATGGAAACTAAAGCATTCGATTATGGAATTGAAATTGACATGCTTGATTATGGTTACTTTCTTTCCTTTGGAGTTAAAGGAGGAAAATATAATGCTATAGGCTTAACTGATGGAGTTGCACAATCATTTGGTGTAAGTGAAGGTTATAAATTTACAAGTCGCAAGCGAAGAAACTGGGGCATTAATGCCCGCAAATTCTATCCAACCGGAGTAGAAGATAAACTAATTGAATTATTAACACGAGACTAAAATGGCTAACTTAACTGTAACGCATGCCCCCAACGACTGGGAAATGGCAAATGGAAATGTAATATTATCCTTATATGACACCTTTCAATGGGGTGGTCAACATGCTATTAGATTTTTTGGCACTGATGGTGTAACTATACTAAATGAAATTAGACAAAATCCAAATATAGTTGGATATACTCACTTTGATTTACAAAAGCTTATTACAAACCAAATGTCACTGCCTTCTAATCCTGAAGGTAATAACCCCTCTACTCAACTAAATCTTGCTGATGGGGCGATATTTGATTATAAGTATGAATATGGTTTCTATTTATTCAATAACTGGTTAAGCCCAGCAAGCCAATTTCCACTTCCTTTAAAAACTGCAATAAACGGAAGGAAAGCATATTACGATGTTGATTGGACTGTATCTCCTTACATACCTACAATATCAGATGCTGGAGTTGCAAATTCCACAGATATATTTCAACCTGCTGTAACTGATAAAAATATCTACCCTACTAGATTAATGTCAACTTACACGACTACACCTTCATGGGCGGTGGCAAGTTTAGTTATTCATCCAGTTAAAACTATGGAAGCTTCATATGAAACATTATCTTGGTTAAATGGATGGAATGATGGAACACCGGTACCACAAGCAACATACAATGGTATTAATGGATTTTTATTTGCACCATTTGACTCAGCAGGTGCTTCATTAGGTGAATTTCAAATAGTTAATACTACAACTACTGGAGGTGGACCAGATGTAGCCTTTAATGATTCAATTGCCCCCACAGGAGATTTTAGAATGATAGGAGTAAAAGTTGGACCTACTAATAATACAACATTAGATTCTCTAGTCGACTTAGACCACTATTATGTTGCACCATTTGCTTACTCACAAGACCCTGATGTAAGTATTGTTCCCCTAGTTATTGGTGATGCTTACCGCTATCAAATTATTCCACCTGAGTGTAAAGATTATGATGTGATTCAAATGGCTTGGATTAATTCATTTGGCAATTTCGATTACTTCGACTTCCAGAAGAAAAATGTACGAACTGATGCTATTAGCAGAAATAATTATAACCCAACTCCTGAAAGCTGGAGTAGCACTAATGTTACTATTTCAACCTACACTAGAGGTAAAACTACATTCTCCACTGAAGTAGTTGAAAACCAAACAGCCACTACTAGATATATAAGCGAGGATGATTCTCAATATTTAAAAAATCTCTACCGTGCACCTTCAGCATTTTGTAGATTCGCTGGTGATACTACTTGGACACCTGTTATTCTCACTTCAAATGCTTGGACTGAAAAAACAGTTAAAAACCAAAATAGAAGACTATTCCAACATGAAATTAGCTTCAATATAGCCTGGAACCCACAAATACAAAACGGATGATACAATTAGCAGTACTAGGGGGTAATCTAACTCAACAAACTACCCCGGGAACACTGGATGGTCCTGAGGGATTTTATCGTTATTTAGACTTATATAAAACTAACCCAATTTTATTAAATCTATCAATTGAAGACATTACTACGACTGACACTACTGCTGTTTATTCTCAAACATTTCGAATACCAGCCACTACAAATAATAATGCTTTCTTCATTAGTGCTTTTGACATTAATGGATTTGATTTTGATATTTCGGTCTTCCATAAAGCCCAACTAATTGTTGATTCAAACACTTACCAAGTTGGAGAAATTAGATTACTTAAAGTTTACCACGATAAAGAAGGTAATCAAACTGATTATGAAATAGTATTTTTAGGTTCAACTAGAAGCTTCGTCTCATCATTAGGTGAAACTGTATTGTGTGAATTAAATTTAGAGAACTTAGCCCATGATTTTACTATAGCCAATGTACAGGATTCTTGGCAGGCGTATCCTGAAACTCCGTCTACATCAACTGCTGGTTTACTTAATGGTTCAGTTATTTATCCCCTAGTCGATTTTGGAAATTCATATACCAGTAATTACGTAGCTGAACAACCTAGAATTGAAAATGGGTCTGCTGGTTCTTTTACAAATGCAGCCACTCCACTTACAATTGATAGACTACGTCCTGCAATTAAATGTAAAGATGTTTGGGATAAAATATTTGAAAATTCAGGTTATACTTATGATTCTACTTTTTTAGATTCTAATTTATTTAGACATTTATATATTGGTGCTTTTGGTGATAAGGCCGACGTAATTCAAACCTACACAGTATATGGTTATAACTGGGAAAGCACTCAGGGTTTAGTATTAGGTGTACCTATTATTTATGACTTAACTCATGAAACTGTAACAGGAACATTTGACTTACCTAACAATAATTTTACAGCACCCTCTAATGCTATTTATGATTTCACTTCAGATGTTTGGATAACAGTTGAATTTACAAATCCTCAACTAGCTATAACTCACGATGTAACATTTACTCTTAAATTAATTAAAGACTCAGGTGGTGTATTATCTACTTTAGCAACAACGACTGAATTTTGGGAGGTACCCCCTGGTAACCCTCAAATAGTTGGTTTTTATAGAAATATTTTTGCTGAAGTAGCCTCCGCTACATTGCTTGCTGGAGATAAAGTTTATGTTGAAGTAGAAATGACTGCCGAAAACGACGTTTTCTCTGCTGTCACTGATGTATATACTGCTGCTTTAGGAGTTAAGAAAGTAATTAATCAAAACCCAGGTTTAGGTTTAAGTTGCGAAATGAAGCAAATTGACTTTATCAAAGGTATTATTGATAAATTTCGATTAGTAATGGCACCTGACAGAACAAAAACTAATAATTTTATCATTGAACCATGGGTTGATTATATAGCCACAGGTGACGTAGTTGATTGGACTAATAAAATTGATTTATCTAAAGACATTACAGTAGAACCTATTCTTTATACTCAAAAACAAAAAATTACATTTGAAGATAAAAAGGGTGAGGATTTTCTCAATGTATTAAACCAAACTGACATAGGGGAAGTATATGGTACACTAAATTTTAATTCAAATTCTCCACTATTAAAAGATACTAGAAAAATAACTACTGAATTTGAACCTGTAGCTTCAATTCAAATAGATGGTTCATCTCAAACTAATAATGGTATGGATAATACTATTATACCTCAAATCCACGACCATGAAGCTGAAGTAGATTCCTCATTTAATGGTGTTTTACTTCATAATCCCTGTAAACCTGGAGTAAGAATATTCTGGTATGATGGTCTTGTAGCAACAGGTACAACTGCACCACGCGACAATACCTGGTATCTAACAGATGGAGTAGGTTCTAATAGTTATACTAATTTCCCTATGATTTCTCAGTTTAGTGAGTGGGGCGATTATAATTCTTCTTGGGGAGTTGGTTTGGATACACAAACACAAGATTTAAGCTGGCAGCAGGAAAATACTTTTATATTATATGGTTTAAAAGACCCTAATAGAGGTAATGCGATATATCAGACGTACTGGAGTCGATATATTCAATCTTTATATTCAACTTTTGCACGTCGTGTAACCGCTTACTTTATGTTATCTAAAGAAGATTTATTTGATTTCTCATTCGACGATGCTATATTTATAAAGAATTCTTGGTATTATGTTGAAAAAATCCACTCATTAGATTTATCTAAAACTACTAGGGTTAAAGTCGACCTAATAAAACTAGACCAGAATTTCATAGTACCTAATACTAACTTCATCGCACCTGGACTTATGTGGGAAGATGCAGCTTCAAATTGGGAGGTAGGATATCCATCTAACTGGGAAGCAGTTTAACACAATTTATATTTAATATCATGGCAACAGAAGAAGTAAAAATATTTTTTAAAGTAGAAGGGTTAGATGGTTACATCACTGACTTAGGCGATTTAAAAACGGCGTTAGGACAAGTAGATACTGAAACTAAAGAAGCAGTAGTAGCAACTGAAGATTTAACTAGGGCTGCAGAAGCAGGTGCTGAAGCATCCGCAGCTAGAATGGATGCCTTAGAAGGAGGTGTAAAAGTATTAGCTGGTTCAGCTGAAATAGCTGCTGGTGCATTTGCCTTATTAGGTGATGAAAATAATGAATTTTTTAAAGCCACTGAGAAAAACGTTCTTGGTGTTATTGCTTTAGGACAAGGTTTAGTGAATGTAACTGAAGGTTATAGATTATTAAAAGAAAATACGAAGTTAGCTACTGCGGCCCAAAGAATTATGAATACGGTTGCGAAAGCAAACCCATATGTCTTATTAGCGACTGCTTTAGTAGCTGCTGGTGCTGCCTTAATAATTTGGAAGATGAATGCTGACGATGCACTTCCACCTTCCAAAAAACTTAGCGAGGCATTAGAATCATATGGTGACCCAGATTTACAATCAAGAATTGACCAAACTATAAATTTAATCGCCGGATTAAGAAAATCAGCATTCGGTGAAGGGGAAACAGAAGTCCAACAAGCTATTAATGCCATAGCAGAAATCGAACAAGGTATAAGAGATAGTAATGAAAGGCAAATACTAATACAGAAAAACTTTCAAACCATTAAACAGGAACTTGTCTCTATGGGTCAGTCACAGATGGTAGACGACGTTCAAAACTTTACTGATGAAGAATTAGCAGGGAGAGTTGCATATTATACTAAGAGAAAAGAAACC
>TARA_R110000782_G_scaffold45706_16_pt1 | contig 12179 bp, 9 predicted proteins | sample TARA_R110000782 | Tara Oceans TARA_R110000782 (sample SAMEA4397859) | marine metagenome | biome: Polar Biome; feature: [SRF] surface water layer (ENVO:00010504); material: water (ENVO:00002006), including particulate matter (ENVO:01000060) such as... | depth 5 m
GTGCTCGGCGAGACCGGGCGTCAGCCGGGCCAGTTCACGTACCCCCGCGGGGTCGCCGCGTTCGAGCTCCAGGGCCGGCCCGCGCTGGCGGTGGTGGACAAGACCGCCCGCATCCAGATCATCGACGAGCGCAGCGGCGAGCCGATCGGCATCATCCGCACGCCGTCGTACGACCTGGGCATGCCCACGGGCCTGACCATCGCGCCCCACCCCGCCGACCCGGCACGCCAGGCCCTGTGGGTCGCCGACACCCACGAGCACCGCGTGCTGGTCTATTCCCTGCCGTTCGACGCCGGCGGCGATTCGCTCGAGCCGGACCTGTCGTTCGGCGCCTACGGCTACGGCCCCGGCGAGTTCGTCTACCCGACCGACATCGCCGTCATCAACGACGCGTCGGGCGCACCCGCCCGTGTGTTCGTCAGCGAGTACGGCGGCAACGACCGCATCAGCGAGTTCGCCGTCGCCCGCGACGCATCCGGCACGCCGTCGTTCTCCTTCGTCCGCCAGATCGGCTACAGCGGTGTCGCCATGGACGCGCCCGAGGACGACCCCGCCGCACTCTCCCGCCCGCAGTCGCTCTCCCTGCGGCGCAACAACACCGAACTGGTCGTCACCGACGTCGGACGCCACCGCATCGTGCGGTTCGACGTCGCCACCGGCGATCTGAACGGCTGGACCGACGGATCGACCATGGCCGACGGCTCGCCCACGGACGCCGTGCTGTTCCCCTACGGGCTGGAACTGCTCGGCGACAACCTCGCCGTGGTGTGCGAGTTCGGCGCCTCCCGCCTGCGGGTGATCGAGCTGGACTCCGGCCGCACCGTGTCGCTGCCCGGTGTGGCGGGGCGCGAGGTCGGCCAGCTCGCGACCCCCTGGGCCTGCGTGGTCTCCGGCGACGAACTGGTCGTGCTGGATTCCGGCAACGATCGCATCCAGGTGGTGCCGCTGTCGCGTCTGGCCGGGGCGGGGGGCGTCCGATGAGCCCGGGCGTGCCCACACTCGCGTCGCTGGTGGCCGGCCCTGTGCAGTTCGACCGCCCGGTCTGGCTGCTGCTGATCCCGACGCTCGGTTTGGCGTGCTGGTGGCTCTCACGGCGCAGCCTCAGCGGGCTGGGGCGCGGGTCGCGGTGGGTCGCCCTGGGGGCCCGGGTGCTGGCGGTCACGATGCTCGCCGGCGCGATGGCCGAGCCCCAGCTCCGCAAGGAATCAGAATCGGTCGGCGTGACCTTCGTCGTGGACGTGTCGCGCTCGGTGCCCGCGGGGGCGCAGGAGGGCATCGACGGCTACGTCCAGAACGCCCAGCAGCCCACCCGCCAGGCCAACGACCTGATGGGCGTCGTCACCGCGGGCGAGACCGCCTACGTCCAGTCCGCCGCCAGCCGGCTCGTCCAGCGGGTCGAACGCCAGTTCATCGGCGGGCGCGACGCGTCCGACCTGGCCAGCGGCGTGAACCTGGCGATCGCCGCCTCGCCCGAGAACGCCGCGCGACGCATCGTGCTCATCTCCGACGGCAACGAGACCGCCGGCTCGCTGCTCCGCGCCGCCGAGCAGGCCCGCGCCGTCGGCATCCCGGTCGACGTGCTGCCCGTCGAGTTCGACTTCCGCGAGGAGGTCATCGTCGAGGACGTCCAGGTCCCCTCCGGCGTGCGGGTCGGCGAGACCGTCTCCCTCCGCGTCGTGCTGACCACCACCACCCCGGTGGTGGGGCGCCTGTCCGTCAGCGAGAACGGCCAGGTCATCGACCTCGACCCCGACCCCGCCCAGACCGGCACCCTCGTCCGCCTCGACGCCGGACGCCACGTGCTCAGCGTGCCCGTCACCCCCCGCCGCCCCGGCCCGCAGCTCTACGACGCCGTCTTCGAGCCGCTGAGCGCCCTCGACGCAGACGGCCAGGCCCTGCCCACCCGCGGCGACTCGATGATCGAGAACAACCGCGCCAACGCGATCACCTTCGTCGCTTCCGAGGGCCGCGTCCTCATCGTCGCCGACACGCCCGAAGAGGCCGGCCCCATCGAGGACGCGCTGACCGCGTCCGAAATCGCAACCTTCCGCGTCGGCGCCACCGGCCTGCCGTCCACCCTGCCAGAAATGGCCGCCTACGAGGCCATCATCCTCATCAACCAGAGCGCGTACGACTCGACCGTCCAGCAGCAGGAACTGCTCCGCCAGTACGTCCACGACACCGGCGGCGGCCTCGTCATGGTCGGCGGGCCCGACGCCTTCGGCGCCGGCGGCTGGATCGGCTCGCCCCTGGCCGACGCCCTGCCCATCCGCCTCGACCCCCCGCAGAAGCGCCAGATGCCCCGCGGCGCGCTCGCCCTGATCGTCCACTCCGTCGAGATCCCCCAGGGCGTGTTCTACGGCAAGCAGGTCGCCAACGCCGCCGTCGACGCCCTCAGCCGCCTCGACCTCGTCGGCATCATCGAGTACCAGGGCTTCGGCGGTACCGACTGGGTCTACCCGATGGCCCCCGTCGGTGACCGCACCGCCGTCAAGCGGGCCATCAACGGGCTGCAGTTCGGCGACATGCCCGGCTTCGACCCCTCGATGAACCTCGCCCTCGCCGGGCTCCAGGCCGCCGAGGCGGGCCAGAAGCACTGCATCATCATCTCCGACGGCGACCCCACCCTCTCCCGCTCGATCCTCCGCCAGTTCCGCCAGGCCGGCATCACCATCTCCACCGTCGGCGTCAACCCGCACTCCCCGGGCGACCTGGGCACCCTGCGCACCATGGCCGTCGAGACCGGCGGCACCTTCTACAGCGTCGGCAACAACGCGCTCGAAACCCTGCCGCAGATCTTCGTCAAAGAGGCCCAGACCCTCCGGCGCGCCCTGATCTGGGAGGGCGAGGCCTTCAGCCCCGCCCGCACCGGCGTGCCCGCCGAGACCATGCGCGGCATCACCGGCGTGCCGCCCATCCGCGGCTACGTCGTCGCCGCCGAACGCGAGGGCCTCAGCCTCGTCACCCTCCGCGGCAAGGAAGAAGACCCCGTCGCCGCCCAGTGGCAGCACGGCCTCGGCCGCGTCGTCACCTTCACCAGCGACGCCAGCACGCGATGGGCCGGGTCGTGGGTCGGCTGGTCCGGCTTCAAGCAGTTCTGGGAGCAGCACGTCCGCTGGGCGATGCGTCCCAACGACAACGCGTCCATGCGCGTCGTCACCGAGAACCGCGGCGACCAGACCGTCGTCATCGTCGAGGCCTTCGACCCCGAGGGCGAACGGCTCAACTTCGCCCGCTTCGACGCCCGCGTCGCCACGCCCGATGGCAAGGGCATGTCGGTCGATATCCGCCAGGTCGGCCCTGGCCGCTACGAGGGTGTCTTCGACTCCTCCGACGCCGGCGCGTACGTCATGTCGATGCGCTACCGCGCCGCCGGCTCGTCCGACCAGATCCTCGAGGGCGCGGTCCAGGCCGCCGTCACCCGCCCCTACGCCGACGAGTTCCGCTCGATGCGCACCAACCGGCCGCTGCTCCAGCAGGTCGCCGCCATCACCGGCGGGCGCGTGCTCACCGGCGATCCCGCCGCCGCCATGCTCTGGGCCCGCGACGGGCTGCCCATGCCCGTCGCCCTGCGGTCGGTGTGGCTGGCCTTCCTGATCGCCGGCGTGGGCGTGTTCCTGGCCGACGTGGGCATCCGGCGCGTGCGCATCGACCCCCGCGCCATCGGCGCATGGCTGCGTCGCTCGGCGTCCAAAGAGTCCGAGCGCTCCACCGCCGCCACCGAGGCCTTCCGCAGCGTCAAGACCCGCAAGGCCGCCGGCGGCGCGATCGATCAGGCCCAGCGCGAGCGTGCGGCCCGCCGCTTCGAGGCCGAGCCCGACCGCCCCGCGTCCAACGAGCCCGTGGCCCTCTCCGGTCAGGAAGAGGCCCCCTCGCCGCTCAGGAAGAAAGACCGCCCCCGCGTCGCCGACGACACGGGCCCCAAAGACTCGCTGTCCGCCCTGCGGGCGGCCAAGAAGCGTGCGCAGGAAGACCTGGAAGACCGATCGAAACAACGCCCGGACGCGGACTAACCGCCCGGGATTGCAAGGAGGGCCGCCATGGCCGACGCGAATCAGATGAACGAAACACCCGCCGAGGTCAAGGCCCAGTGCGAGCAGTTCCGCCAGGCCTTCGGCAAGCTCCGCGCCGAGATCGGCAAGGTCATGGTCGGCCAGCAGGCCGTCGTCGACGGCGTGCTCGTCTGCCTCTTCTGCGGCGGAAACGTCCTCCTCGAAGGCGTGCCCGGCCTCGGCAAGACCCTGCTCGTCCGCACGCTGGCGCAGACCCTCAGCCTGCCCTTCAGCCGCATCCAGTTCACGCCCGACCTGATGCCCGCCGACGTCATCGGCACCAACATCGTCAGCGAGGACCCCGACACCGGCCGCCGCCGCTTCGAGTTCCAGCGCGGCCCGATCTTCGCCCAGGTGGTTCTCGCCGACGAGATCAACCGCGCCACGCCCAAGACCCAGTCCGCCCTGCTCGAGGCCATGCAGGAACGCTCCGTTACCGTCGGCGGCGTCACCTACAAACTCGAAGCCCCCTTCCTCGTGCTCGCCACCCAGAACCCCATCGAGCAGGAGGGCACCTACCCCCTGCCCGAGGCCCAACTCGACCGCTTCCTGATGAAGGTCAACGTCGGCTACGCCCCGCTCGAGGACCTGATGACCATCCTCGACCGCACCACCGGCGCGATCACGCCCGAGGCCGGCGTCGTCGTCGACGCCCCGACCATCCTCGCGATGCAGCACCTCGTCCGCCAGGTCGTCGTCGCCCCCCACGTCAAGCAGTACGCCGCCCGGCTCGTGCTCGCGACGCACCCCGACACCGACACCGCCGCCGGCGGCCCCAACGGCCCGACCAACCGCTACATCCGCTGCGGCGGCTCCCCCCGCGCCGCCCAGGGCCTCGTCCTGGCCGGCAAGGTCCGCGCCCTGGTCGACGGCCGCTTCCACGTCTCCTACCAGGACATCCAGGACGTGGCTCTGCCCGTCCTCCGCCACAGGCTGCTCCTGAACTTCGAAGCCGAAGCCGACCGCGTGGACCCGGACGCCCTGGTCAAAGAGATCATCAAAATGACCCCCACCCAGCCGATGGCGATGGCGGGGAAAAACTGAGGAGGAGTTTCAACGCGAAGCCCGCGAAGGCTTCGAAGCGACTGGGGTGAAGATGGACACCGTGCTTGGCAAATCAGATCTGCCGGATTGGGTCGAGGAGATCGGCCGTTCCGTGATCGGCGCCGCCATCGAGGTCCATCGGGAGTTGGGGCCGGGCATGCTGGAGTCGGTGTACGAAGAAGCACTGACGCACGAACTGGGATTGCTCGGGCTTCGTGCTGTTCGGCAGGCGGAGATTGATGTGCTCTACAAAGGAGTCGTGATCAAGGGTCAGCGGCTCGACCTGCTCGTGGAAGGAAGTGTTGTTGTGGAGTTAAAGGCCGTGAGCGCGGTTCTTGATATCCACAAGGCCCAGGTGCTCTCTTATCTCCGGGCCGGCCGGTTCCCCCTCGGGCTCCTCATCAACTTCAACAAGAAACTCCTCCGAGAGGGCATCCACAGAGTGTTCAACGAACGATTCACAGAAACCGCTTCGAACCCTTCGCGGTCTTCGCGTTAAAACTCCGAGAACTATGCTCAAATCATCCAACCCACCCCGCCCGACCACCATCGACGAACTGCTCGACGCCAGACTCATTGCGCGCCTGTCCCAGCTCGACCTCTCCAGCCGCAAGATCTTCGCCGGCAAGCTCAAGGGCGAGCGCCGCAGCAAGAAGCGGGGTGAGTCCGTCGAGTTCGCCGACCACCGGCCCTATGCCCTCGGCGACGATCTGCGCCACATCGACTGGAACATCTACGGCCGCCTCGACCGCCTTTTCATGAAGCTCTTCCTCGAGGAGGAAGACCTCTCCCTCCACATCGTCATTGATGCGAGCGCCTCGGGCGACACCGGCGAGCCCAACAAGTTCTTCTACATGCAGCAGGTCGCCATGTCCATGGCCTACATCGGCCTGGTCAACCTCAACCGCGTGGCGATCACCGCGCTGGGCACGCGCGACCCGGCGATCTCGCCCATGGGCGAGCAGGGCATCGCTGGATCGATCCGCGATCTGCGAGGCCGCCGGCGCACGCAGGACATCGCGCGGTTCCTCTGCTCGCTCTCGCCCGAGGGCACGACCGACTTCGGCAAGGCCGCCAAGCGGATCGCCATGACCCGCCGCGGCAAGGGCATCATGCTCGTCATGTCCGACTTTTTCATGAAAGAGGGCTACGAGACCGGCCTGCGACTTCTCTCCGGGCGCGGCTACGACGTCTTCGCCCTCCAGGTCCTGTCCCCGCAGGAGGTCAACCCCGAGATCGCCGGCGACCTGCGCCTGGTGGACATCGAGGACCAGGACCACGCCGAGGTGACCATCTCCGCCCCGCTCCTGAAAAAGTACAAGCAGAACCTGGCCGCCTACTGCGAGGACCTGCGAACCTTCTGCGCCCGCCGCGAGATCAACGCCCTGACCATCCAGACCGACACCTCCGTCGACACCCTCCTGCTCGACTACCTCCGCAAGCGGGGCGTGCTGCGATGACCCGGTTCCACTCCCAGCGAGCCCGGAGCGTCAGCGACGGGGTCCCCCAACCAGCCCCGAGCGTCAGCGACGGGCCGCTTCCAAGCGCCTTGCGCGAACACCAACCCATACACGCCCGTTCCCAAATGGCCCCGACCGCAAGGAAGTGGATGGCTTGGACGAGCAATGACCCGATCGCGACTGGCCACCGAAGCCCGCAAGCGATCACCTCCGTGCCTGCGTGCCTGCGTGCCTCCGTGCCTCACTCCCCCCATGAGGCCACTCCATGACCTTCGCCACCCCCCTCATCGCCGGAATCGTCGCCGCCATCGCGATCCCCTCGCTCATCATCCTCTACTTCCTCAAACTCCGGCGCAAGCCGATGGACGTCTCCACCACACTCCTGTGGAAGAAGTCCATCATGGACATCCAGGCGAACGCCCCGTTCCAGAAGCTCCGCCGCAACATCCTGCTGCTGCTCCAGCTCCTCGCCCTGATCCTGCTCATCGCCGCCCTCGCCCAGCCCCGCACCGAGCAGGTCAGCGCCGGCGGCCAGCGCATCGTCATCATGCTCGACCGCTCCGCGTCCATGGCCGCCAACGACGGCGCCCCCGGACGTACCGACACCACCCGCCTCGCAGACGCCCAGCGCCGCGCCGTCGAACTCGTCAACTCCCTCCGCGAGCCCGGCCTGCTCGACCGCTCCGAGGCCGACGAGGCCATGGTCGTCGCCTTCGACGCCGCCGCCGAGGTCATCCAGCCCTTCACCTCCGACAAGCGCGCCCTCATCGCCGCCATCAACTCGGTCACCACCACCGACGCGCCCACCTCCATCGAGGAGGCCTACCGCCTCAGCCAGGCCCAGCGCCCCACCCGCCAGCTCAACGACAACGCCGGCGGCACCAGCGAGGGCACCGCGATCGAGATCGAGGGCCTCACCGGCGGCCCCGCCTACACCTACCACCTCTATTCCGACGGGCGCATCCCCGACGCCGCCGTCTTCAAGCCCGACCCCGATCAGGCCGAGCAGCCCACCTTCGAGTACCACCGCGTCGGAGACCCCGACGCCCACAACGTCGGCATCGTCGCCCTGCGTGCCGAACGCGCCTTCGACAACCCCAACCGGCTCTCTGTGTTCGTCGGTATCCAGGGCACCGAGCCCACCCCCCGCAACGTGGATGTCGAGCTGCTCATCAACGACCGCCTCGCCTCCGTCCGCGCCGTCACCATCCCGGCCGCCGAGCCGGCCGCGCCCGGGGCCGAGGGCTCGCTCGCCCGACCCGGCGCCGGCGGCGTGGTCTTCGAACTCGACGAGCCCAACGCCGCCCGCGTCACCGTCCGCCTCGCCGGCGTGGCCAACACCCCCGGCAACGCCCTGGCCGCCGACGACGCCGGCGTCCTGATCGTCCCCCCCGCCAAGCGATCCGCCGTCGCCCTCGTCGGCCCGGGCAGCCTCTTCCTCTCCGAGGCCCTCCGCGGCCTGCCCCTCAGCCGCTTCGAAACCCTCACCCCGACGCAGTACGAATCCGAACGCGCCGCCGGTACGCTCAACCGCTTCGACGTCATCGTCCTCGACCGCTACCTGCCCACCCCCGCCCCCGGCGGTTCCGGCGCGGTGCTCGACCCCGGCCGCTACCTGCTCTTCGGCGCCGTCGTCCCACCGCCCCAGGGCGTCGAGGACCTCGGCGAGGCCGGCGCCAGCACCATCATCGACTGGCGCCGCAACCACCCCGTCCTGCGCAACCTCACCCTCGACGGCCTCGTGATGGGCAAGAGCCGCCCCGTCCGCATCCCCGAAGACTCCGGCGTCATCCCGCTCGCCGAGATCCCCGCCGGCCCGACCATCTATGAGATCTCCGCCGGCACCGTCCGCGCCGTCGGCGCCTCGTTCGACCTCGCCCAGACCAACTGGCCCTTCCAGGTCGGCTTCGTGGTCTACCTCGCCTCGGCCATCGACTACCTCTCCGGCAACGTCGCCGCGGACGACACCGCCGGCTCGCGCCAGATCGCCCCCGGCGGCGTGCTCTCCGACCGACTCCCGCCCGGTGCCGCCGGCGTTCGCGTCTTCCCGCCTTCCGGCGGCTCGCAGGATCTCTTCCCCGCACTCGACGGCACCGTCGTCTACGGCCCCGTCCGCGAGCGCGGCGTCTACCGCGTCCAGTGGACCGGCCCCGCCGGCGAGAACGACGTCACCGACGCCGGCCGCGTCACCCGCTTCTACGCCGCCAACCTGCTCGACCCCCCCGAGTCCGACATCCGCCCCGCCGACGAACTCGGCTTGGCCGACCGTCTCGTCCAGGCCCGCACCGGCACCGACGGCGGCCTGCTCGAACTCTGGCCCTTCGCCGTCCTCATCGCCCTGGCCGTCATGATGCTCGAGTGGTGGGTCTACAACAAACGTGTGTCGCTCTAGCGACCCGCCCGCCCCGCCGGGCGTGATAGGCTCAGGGGACTCATCCCACCCTCGGCGATCAGGAAAGGCGGACGGTGCAGCAGCCCGACGAGTCAGAATCGGATCGGTTACCGGACTTTGTCTGCATCGGCGGCATGCGCTGCGGCTCGACCACGCTGTGGATGCTGCTCAAGAGCCACCCCTCCGTCTTTATGCCCGACGAGAAGGAACTCCACTTCTTCGATCGCGTCGAGCGGATCACACCGTCGGACTCCGCCGAGTATGCCGCAAACTTCCGCGACGCGTCCCGGGACGCGCTCCTCGGCGAGTTCACGCCCTCGTACCTGACCCGCGCCGGAGTCGCCGGCAGAATCGCCGACACCCTCCCGAACGCCCGCCTGCTGGTCATCCTCCGCAACCCGCTCGACCGGGCCTGGTCGCACTATTGGTTCCGCGTGCGGCGCGGGACCGAACGCCTGTCCTTCCGGCGCGCCGTCGCCCTCGAGGACCGCCGGCGGGTCCCCGAGCCGTGGCGCCACGCCTACATCGGCTGGAGCCGCTACGCCGAGCACCTGCGCACGTACCACGATCTGTTCGGCCCCGACCGCGTCCACACGCTCTTCTGGGAGGATCTCGCCGCCGACCCGTCGCCCACCATGGCCGCGGTTGCCCGGTTCCTGGATATCGATCCGTCCGTCTTCGCGGAAGGCTGCGACGTCCCCGGTTCCAACAGTATGACAGTCCCCCGCTCGCGTTTGCTCTACTGGGCCACCAAGAACCTCGAGTCTTCGCTGCGTGGTCGGGGCGGGCCCGCCCGGCTGCTGCACCGGGCCCTGTTCCGCGCCACCGCCGCCAACCAGCGACGCGTCCGCCTGCCCGTGCCCGACTGGGCACGGGCCCGCCACGCCGAGTGGTTCGGCCGCAGCGACGCCGAACTCGCACGGATGCTCGGGCGAGCCCTCCCCTGGGCCGGCGCCCAATGAAAAACCCGCGTCCAACGCGGGTAGTGGTCTGCGTGGATGACGATCGCGCTCAGGCCTCGCCGATGTTCATCCCGCTGATCTTCGCCTCGAAGCAGATCTGATCGTTGACGATGCCCTGGATGTCCGTGAAGAACCGCCGGGGCGTCGCCTTGATCTCTTGGCACAGCACGAGCATCTCGTCGCCCACCGTCACGCTCTGGCGGAACACCGCGTTCTCGATCCGCAGGAACGCCGCCAGGTACGGCTTGGTCTGGCGGCACTGCCAGAGATAGCACGACAGCTGGGCCCCGGCCTCGACCATCAGCACGCCGGGGAGCATGGGCCGGTTGGGGAAGTGACCCCGCACCCAGAACTCCTCGCCCGTCACGCGCACCGAGCCCACCCCCTGGGTGAAGTCCGCGTTGGCCCACACGATCTTGTCGAGCAGGGCCATCTCGAACCGGTGCGGGATGATCGTCGCGATCTGCTCGCGCGTCGCCGCCGTCGCGGTCAGATCGATCCCGGTCAGGTCGATCAGGCGCGAACGCTCCGGCCGGGCCGGCGCGTCGGGGTTGGATTCGCGGGCGAGCGATGACATCGCGTGCTTATTCCTCGGTGTCCTTGCCCAGCATCTCCTTGCGGATCTCCTGGGCCAGGTTCTTGATGTCCTGCATGGTTTTGCGGACGCGGGTGCCCGCGGCCTTGTTGCCGCCCTTGGCCTTGTTGAAATCCTCGCGGCAGGACTCCACGAGACCCTGAAGCTTGTCGAGCGAATCCATAGGAGTCCCCCTTCTTGGGTTGGCCGCCCATCCCGGGCGGATCGTTTCGGTGTTCCGGCCCCACCGGGCCGGTCGAGCGTCATCTTACCCGCACACCGTGGGCAAGAGCCGCTCCAAGCGCTCCAAAGCCGCTCTCAGATACATCGGGTCGCCCTGTGTTCGGGAAAAGGCCGGGCTGGTCGCCGCCATGAGCACCCGGCGCACGTCCGCCAGGGTCATGTCCTCGTCCGGGGCGGGCAATCCCTGCGTCCGCCGGGCTTTGGCCAGGGTCATCAGGGGATCCACCCCCTGGAGCACCTCGTCCCGCCCCCAGCACAGCCGCTCCAGGTACAACGCGTCCTCGATCCAGCACCCCGGCGCGACCCGGGCCAAGTCGATCAGGGCCAGCGCCCCCCGCCCCCCGCCGTCCTCGACGGCCCGTCGCATCGCGTTGTGGGCGTGCACGTCCCGGTGGCACCAGGTGTCGATCGGCCGGGCGTTCCAGCGGGCCGCCAGATCCGGCAGCACCTCGCGCGCCCGGGCGAGCGCGTCGGGCCAGCCGTCGAGCCCGTCGGCCAGATACGCCCCGTCCATCTCCCGCGTGGCGCGCTCCAGCAGCCCCTCCCAGTCGTGGGACCGCGCCGGACGCTCTGAATCCACCGCCTGCTCGAGCACCGCCGCCGCGTGGAACCGGGCGGTCGTCTCGAACAGCGACCAGATGTCGCCGGCGTCCATCGCGTGCGCCCCCAGCGGCACGCCCGGGAAGCGTTCCATCACCAACCACGCGAAGTCGTAGCTGCCCAGCTCGAACCCGCCGGCCAGCACCCGGGGCGTGGGCAGGTTGACCGCGTCCGGGGCGTCCCAGCCCTCCTCGCTCGTCAGGCCCAGGCGTTTGGTCCACGCGTACTCTGGATACCCCACCGGGAACTTGACCACGCACTCGATCGTCCGCCCCCGCGCGGTCGTCCACTCGGCGAACCCCGTCCCCGCGCCGCCGTGCTGCCAGATGGCCTCGAACCAACGAACGGGGGAGAGATGGCCCCGGCAGGCGTCCCGCAGGACCGGTTCCAGGGTGCTCACCAGCGCGTGCCCGTCGTTCATGCCACCTCTTACCACAGCCTAGACGCAGCGTGGCGGTCCTGCAAACAGAATCCGCGCCCCGGGCATCCCCGCGATCCCCCCATCCCATCCGGAAAAAGCCGGTATTCTGGGCCCGTCCCAAAAAAATCAGCACGAGACGCTGGCACGCCCCCGGATCGATGGCATGTTGTAGATGTCCGGGCCAACGCCCGGGCCCGAATCCGAAAAACACCGCCGGGAAGCTTCCCGCCGGTTTGCCAAACTCTCTTTCTCTCTTTCTCTCTTGCCAAGACAGGCGAACAGCCGCCCCGGGACACCGGGGCGGCTGTTCTTTTGGTCCTCGGGGGCGGGCAACGGGCAACGGGCAATGGGCAATGGGCAATATGCAATGGGGAATGGGCGAAGAGACATGCGACGCGCCTCACGCTCGAACCGGGTGCCACGGCTTGCTC
>TARA_R110000782_G_scaffold34996_7_pt1 | contig 12176 bp, 25 predicted proteins | sample TARA_R110000782 | Tara Oceans TARA_R110000782 (sample SAMEA4397859) | marine metagenome | biome: Polar Biome; feature: [SRF] surface water layer (ENVO:00010504); material: water (ENVO:00002006), including particulate matter (ENVO:01000060) such as... | depth 5 m
TTAAAACAAGAGTACGAAGCTAAGATAGAATTAGCAAGGTTAGCCGGTGCAGAAACAGAAGCAATAGAAGAACAATATTTAGCAAATAAGAAAGCGTTACAAGACGGATATGCACAAGAGGAGTTAGATGCTATTAATAAACAAAACGATGATATTGAAAAGGAAAACGATAAAAAGAATAAAGCCTTAGAGGCATCAGATAAAGCCAAAAATCAAGCTATTAATAATGGCTTACAAATGATAGAAGGATTATTTGCAGGAAATGAAAAAGCAGAAAAAGCATTCGCATTAGCTAAGATTGGAATAGATACAGCTAAAGCAATTTCAAGTCTTACAGCTAATTCAGAAGCGAATCCTGCCAACGCTGTTACTTTTGGTGGTGCAGGTGTTATACAATTTGCAACAGGATTAATAAGAATTGTAGCAAATATAGCATCAGCGAAAAAATTACTTAGTAGTAAGGGTTCATCTCCATCTGCAACACCTGCAAGTTCAGGAGGTGGAGGTAATAATGCAGCAGCACAAGCTACTCAACAATTATCATCTCAGAACTTTGGAGGTAATGCAGCACAATTCGATTTAGCAGCAAGTACATCAAGTTTCTCACAAGCACCATTACAGGCATTTGTAGTACAGCAGGATGTAGAGGACCAATCAGAAATGAGTACACAAATTCAAAACAGAGCAACACTTTAAAACAAAGAAAATGACAAAAATTGTAGAGTTAATTATTGACGAAGAAAACGAAGAGAATCAAGATGGTGTATTTGCTATTAGCTTAGTAGAAGCACCGGCAATAGAATCTGATTTTATAGCTTTATCAAAACAAGAAAAACAAGTAGAGGTTAAATTTGCCACACAGGATAAAGAAAAACAAATCCTTACAGGAGCAGTTCTAATTCCTAATAAACAAATCCTCAGAATTGATAAAGAAACAGGTGATGATTATTATGTGTATTTTTCTAAACAAACAATAGCAAAAGCATCTCAATTGTTTATGATTAATAGCTACCAATCAAACCACACATTACATCACAAATCTGATATTAATAACTTAACTGTAGTTGAAAGTTGGATTAAAGATAATCCGATAGATAAATCTGTTAAATATGGTTTTGAAAAATTACCGGAGGGAACGTGGTTTGTATCTGTAAAAGTAAACGATAAATCTATTTGGGATGATTATGTTAAAACAGGCTTGGTAAAAGGATTCTCTATTGAGGGATATTTTACAGATAAGATGGAACTATCAAAACAAAAATTAGAAATAAGAAAAAACAAAAAATGTGCTGATGGTTACGAACATAAAATGAAAGATGGGAAATGGATGTGTGGTAAAACTATGGAGTATATGGAGGACGAAATATTAATAAACAAAATCAAAGAAATTATTAAGAAAGGTTAAATACTAACTTTCACTTAATATCATCTTTGTATTTACGAACAATAACTTATTTTTAAAAATGACAAAGCAAAAAAACGTACTGAATTCAATTCGTACTTTGTTAGGTATGGAATCTGAACTTGAGCTCTTAGCAGAAGCTACTCTTGAGGATGGAACTCTTATCGCAACAGATAGCGAAGAATGGGCAGAGGGTGTTATGGCTTATGTTGTTTCTGAGGATGGCGAAAAAATGCCTTTACCATCAGGTTCTTATAAGACCAACGATGGTCGAGATCTGGAAGTGGTAGATGGCGAGGTAACAGCAATCTCTAAAGAGGAAGTAGAAGCTAAAGATGAAGAGCCTATTGAATCTAAAGAGGATGATAAAGAAGAGGAAATGTCCTCTGAAATTGATTTATCTGCATTCGCTACTAAAGAGCAATTAGTTGAAGCACTTGGAACGCTACACACAGAGTTATCAGAAATGATTTCTAAGGTGGTAGCTGAGAACGAATCTTTAAAAGAAGATTTATCTAAAGTATCAAAGATGGCAGCAGTTGAACCTGTTAAACATTCTCAAACTAATTTATCAAAAGAAGATGTATCATATAATACAGGCAATAAAGCCTTAGATATGATGCTAAACATAAAAGCAAATAACTAAGAAGATGAACAAAAATTATAACTTTAAGTCAGCGAAGTACGAATTATCTACTGATATTGTAGTTGCAGCAAACACCTATGCAGGTGTATTGGCATTACCATATTTAGCACCATCAGTAAAATTAGCTGCAACGGTTGCAAATGGTTTTGTAACTGAATTGGATGGTATTACAAAGGCAGCAGTAGTAAGCACTCTATCACCGGGTACTATGATTAAGGCAGCAGGATGTGATTGGACTAATAACCCTACATCACTTTCTTTAGGTGAGTCAGTTTTATCTGTTACCGATATGATGGTAAACGAACAAATATGTAGAGGTACAATTTATCCAACGTGGGTAGCTGCATCTATGAGAGGTCGTAATGGAGATATTCCTGCTGATTTTGCAGATTTCTTGATGTCTACGGTTGCAAATAAAGCAGCAGAAGAAGTTGAAGATAGAATTTGGGTAGGTGGAGCATCACCAACATTTGCAGGTTTCTTATCTAACGATGGAGTATTTGATAGAGATGGTTTAGCAGCAGGTCAAATGGCTATTGCAGGTGGTGTTAATGGTCAAGCTATTACATCAATTACAGCATCTAACGTAATCACAGGATTAGGCTTAGTATATGCAAATGCAAACGAAAATTGTTCAGGTATTTTAGGTAAGGCTGATACTCAAATATTAGTAAACCAAAAAACATTTGGATTCTACGCACAAGCATTAGGTGAAGCAGGTTCTGCACAAGGTGTAAGAATGGAAGGAACTAATCAAGGTTTCAATACATTACAATACTTAGGAATACCTGTTAATGTATGTCCAGGTATGCCTGATGATGCTATCATTATGTGCCAATCTTCTAACTTATTCTACGGAACTAACTTAGGAACTGATACAAATGAGGCTAAATTGATTCCATTCTATAACTATGATGGTTCAGATAACGTAGGTGTATCAATGAGATTCGCTATCGGTGTACAAATTGGTGTAGCATCTGATATAGTATTAGGTACAACAGCAGCAATCTTACCTGCTTAATTATAAACTTTAAAAACACTTAAAATGGCTTGTACAATTTCAACAGGAAAGGCAAGGTACTGCAAGGTACAGCCGGGTGGTATAGATAAAGTTTATATTATCAGTAGATTCGATGATAATCACGCAACAGCATTGGCACAAACTGCCGGTGTATTAGATGCATCAAGTGGTTTATCAGCAGCAGCGGCAGGAACGTATTACGAATTCGATTGCGACCCATATCTGAGCTCTCTAAATCAAACTATCGTTGTGAACGATGGAGGTGGAGTAGGATTTCAGCAAGATCTGGAATTAGTTTTCAAAGGAGTATATGGAGCAGCAGATGTAGTAATGCAATCACTATCAACAGGTGCTTGGCAGATGGCTGTATTAGATAACACAGGAACGGTTTACTTTTGTGGTTTAAAGAAAGGATTAGTATCAACAGGTGGTAACTTTGGACACAATGGCGATAAGGCTATTGCAGATTCATTTAACTACACATTGCAATATCAAGCAATAGAGGTAGACCCTGCTGCAAATTGTGGTACTGATTCTAACTTTACAGGACAAACAAACGTAACTATAAGTGCAGCGCAATTAAGTGGCTCATAAGTAATTTCTGATTTGTTTATATATATGAAAGGGTAGGTAGGAATACCTATCCTTTCTTCATTTAAAGCTAAATTATGACACGATTAAAAGTTAAAAAGGATAAGATTGGCTCACAAGTTAAATTGAGTCCTATTGAAACGATAGTGTTTTCTGATTATATGAGCGAGTCAGAATATCAATACGGCATAACTCATTTTCCTGCATTCTTTGATAAACCAAAAAAATCTAAAAAGAATGATTCAGATAAGTAATACATACGGAGTTAAAAACCTATTTCTTAATGTGTTTAAAAACATTGAGGGTAATAGCGTATCATCTACGCAATTTACTCACGATAGTTTACACACAAGAGTGAATACGTTAAATTACAAGCTCTATATTACTAATGAATTAACAAATAAACTATACACTACTTTTTTAACGTATAAATACGAAAATTCAAGAGGTGCATATTTCACATTTGAGTTAGGAGATGGTTCAGGAACTACATTAAAGATAGATGAGGTAGGTACGTTTAAATATGAGGTGTATTATATGACATCAAATAACGCATTATCTGATAAAATAAATGTATTAGATAGTGGTTTGTTTAGAATATACAATAACCTTACCTTTACTGATAAGTATTTTGATGAAGATGAACAGGTTATTCCTACAACAATCGTATATAAAGGTTAAAAAATGAGCGAATTACTACAATTAGGAGCAGGACATCAGTATACAGATGATACTGAAGTAACAAAACAAGGTCAGGAGTTCGTATCTTATGGAGATAATAACGATTATCCAGATCATCTAATAAATTTATACCAAAAATCAGCAGTTCATAACGCACTTTGTAACTCTATTGCAACGTGGATTTATGGAGATGGTGTAACAAGTCCTCAAAAAGAACAGAAATCAGAATCTTGGGCTAAGTTTAATGCTTTATTTGAGAGAGGTATAGGTAAAAATACGGTACAAAAGTGCATTTTAGATTTAAAAGTACACGGAGGGTTTTACCTTTCTATATCATATTCATTAGATAGGAGTACAATTTCAGAAATTAATCATATGCCTTTTGAATGTATGAGAGTTGAGCCTGAAGAAAATGGAGAAAAAAGCGATTTTTATCTATATTCTAAAGATTGGTCCAATTACAAGCAAGTAGGGTATCAAAAGATAAAATCTTTTAATCCTGATGAAAAAAAATCTTATCCAAATCAGATAGCTTGTTTTAAGATGTATTCAGTAGGGCAATACTATTATCCTAAACCGGATTATCAAGGTGGAATTAACTACATAGAACTCGATAAAAACGTATCTGAATTTCATTTAGCTAACATAAAGAATGGATTAGCACCATCATTTATGATTAATTTCGCAAATGGTATTCCATCAGAAGAAAAACGTAGAGCAGTAAAAAATAAAATAGAAGAAGAACTTTCAGGTGCAAGTAATGCCGGTAAATTTATAGTATCTTTTTCTGACGATAGAAATAATTCCCCCGAGATTACCGTGATGCCTCAATCAGATGCAGACAAACAATACGAATTCTTATCTAAAGAGATTACATCTAAATTGATGATTTCTCACAGAGTGGTAAGTCCTCGATTATTTGGAGTTAATGCAGATGGTGGAGGCTTGGGTAATAATGCTGATGAATTAAAAACAGCATCTCTATTATTTGAATCTAATGTAATTGATAATTACAGAGAATTGCTTACAGAGGCATTTGAGTTATTAATGTTTGAAGCAGGGCAGCCAATTAAATTAGAATTTGTTTCTAAAAATCCTTTTGAATCTGAAGAAAACGTCAAGCGAGATGTAGAAGAAATTGAAGCATCTATTGAAGTTGATATGTCTGATGAGGATGAGAATACTTGGCTTGAATACTTAGCTGATAAAGGAGAAAAAGTTGATACAGATGAATGGGAACTTTTAGAAGAAACAACGGTTGTTGATGCTGAATTAGAAGCAGAAACACACAATGAACCACATAAGTTCTTTAAGAGATATGCTAATCCTGATGATAAATCTAAAGTAGATAAAGGTCTTTACAAAATACGTTACAGATACTCTAAAAATATATCAGATAAGAGCAGATTATTCTGTAAAAATATGGTAGCAAACGCTAAAATGGATGTTACTTATAGGTTTGAAGATATAAACGAAATGTCCTCAGATGGTATTAATGGAGAATTTGCAGAGCGTGGTAAATCCAAATATTCGATTTGGTTATATAAAGGAGGCTGTTACTGCCATCATAATTTCATTAGACAGGTATGGTTCAGAAAAAGAGTAAAAGGTAAATTCTTACCTAATGAGGGCTTAGATAACGATAAAGATGTTACAGGGCAAGAACCAAAAGGTGCAGGATTACGGAATGCTAAAGGGTGGAAAAAGGCAAACACCAAACCAATAGATATGCCAAACAGAGGAAAAGTAAACTAAACTAAGATATGGCACTAAGTAGAAGAGAAAAAGATAAAGCACGATTCACTAAAAAAGGAATTGCCGAAGCAGTTACCACAAATGATAATGCTAATGTATCTGACATAGAATTTAAGATATATGTAGGTACAGGTGGACATTTGAAAGTAGATACCACAGATGGTCAAACTATCACATTAAAGAATATACCATCAGGAACATTTATTGATTGGATAGAGATTAGAAAGATTTACAGAACAGGAACTACTGCAAGAGATATTGTAGCAATTTATTAAGATATGGCTATACCTGCACAGATTATATTTATAGATGCTGATTATATTAAAGCCTATTCACAAGTAGGTGGTAATGTAGATGAGAAATATTTTCTATCTGCTATTCTAACAGCTCAGGACAAATATATACAGCCAATATTAGGAACTAATTTGTATGATGATATTAAAGCTAACATAACTGATTTAAATGCAGCCAATACAAACTATCCTAAACTGATGGATGATTATATTAGGATGTGTTTATTACGTTGGACATTAGTTGAGCTCTATCCTTATCTATCAAATAAATTATTGAATAGTTCAATAGCACAGGTATCTGGAGATAATTCTACACCGGTATCTAAATCAGAGGTTGATTCATTGATTAGTTTAGAACGTAACAATGCTCAATTCTATTCTGAAAGAATGATAGATTATTTACAAGCTAATACAGGTTTATTTCCAAAATATGGAACTACAACTGATTCGTCACAAATGAGTCCAACATATTCAGCCTATTTTGAAAATGGATTAACTATTAGTGGAGATGCTAACAGAAATTGGTTAAACAAAATAAACTGCTGTAAATAATGGGAAGACCTAAAGGAAGTAAGAATAACACAGAAGAGCATAAAGAAAAATTAAGAGTATACCTTGAAAAGCAAAAGAGATGCAAGAAAAAGTAGATGTAGCTTTATTTAATAGCATTAATGTAAGTGCTTTAAGTATTACTTTTATAGGTGTAGAACAAGTGCTTACCATATTAGTATTACTTTCAGCATTAGTTTATAATATTAAAAAACTAACTAAGTGAAACATTTTATAAAAGAAGAGTTTACCTGTGATGGTAAGAATTGTTTTGATAAGATGAATCCTAAATTATTGGAAATGTTAGATGATGCTCGTGAATTTGCAGATGTACCATTTACCATAACAAGTTCGTGGAGAAGTAAAGCGCACAATTTGAAGCTCAAAGGAAAGCCTAATTCAGCTCATTTAAGAGGTACTGCAGTTGATATATCTTGTTTCAGTTCGTATCAAAGAATGTTAATATTAGAGGCTTTATTTGATGCAGGATTTACAAGAATTGGAATAGCCAAAACATTTATACACGCTGATTGTGATATGGAATTACCACAAGAAGTAATGTGGCTTTACTAATGGGATGGGAGTTATCAGTAGGAGCGTACACAGGAGTTATGTTTGGGATTTGTTCTCAAAAGTATAAAGACGGGATAGGGCATTATTTGTACCTACCTTTTTGTTTCATTGTTTTAGATATTTATTATGATTGAATTTGTTACACAGAATTGGGGTGAGTTATTAGTTGGTTTAATGGCTTTTGCAAAGGTTATTGTTAACCTTACACCAACACAGGAAGATAATGCCGTATTCGGTAGAATTGATGGATTTATTAATTTCTTTGTAAAGGATAGATTAAAATGATGTATTGCTTTTTACCTTTTATTATTATGATATATGTGTTTACTTTTATTTACTTAAAATGGTTGTATAAAAATGAAGATTGATATGAATAAAGCACAGGAAGAAAAGACAGCAGAAGAAACAGCTAAAGAAATTTTTGGTTCTTGGATACAAGATCTGGAAGAAAAGGAACAGCCGAAAACCTGTGGTATTGAGGATGGCGAAGATTGTGAGAATTGTGGTAGTTAAAAACCTATTTAATCAAATCGGTAAGGTAGCTGATGTCTTTAAAGAGGGGCAGAGGCAAAAGAAATGGAGTGCAAAGCGCTCTGTTAGTGGTGTACTTTGTACAGCAGCAGTTGCAGATATGGCTACAAATGGATTAACAGAGCTCAACATTGTATTATCTTTTATCGCAGTTTTGCCTTTATGTTTTAGCGTATTTCAACGATGAGAAAAGATAAAGATGGTTGGAACAGGATGAGGTTAAAACCTGCTGAGATTGAACTCATAAAAGAGTACAGAGCCAAATCTATCGATAACATAAACGATAACACATCTTTAGATATACACCTTAAAGAACGTGGTATTAATAAGGCTGATGTAGTTAGTGTAAAACATTGGCAAAATATGGGAGGCGAATTACGCTTTTCAGTAGTTACAAAAGAAGATAAGGGAATCTCAGAGGATAGCTTATTTCAAAGGCTTAGTAATTACATATCAGAACACGCACCAAAATATCCAAAAAAGGTAAAGGTAAAGGTAAAGGTTAATCATCTATTAGTTATTAATCCTGCTGATATACATATTGGTAAATACGCTGCTGAATTAGAAACAGGAGAACAATATAATAGTAAAATAGCTGTTGAAAGAGTTTTAGAGGGTGTTAAGGGCATTATCTCTAAAGCACAAGGTTTTGGTATAGATAGAATTTTATTCTGCATAGGTAATGATATTCTGCACGTTGATAATGTATACAATCAAACTACAAAAGGAACACATCAGGATGTAGATGGTAAATGGTGGGAGCATTATGAGATAGCTTTACAGCTTTATGTCGAATGTGTGGAGATGCTTAGAGAAATAGCACCGGTAGATTGCGTACATTCTATGAGTAATCACGATTATCAAAGTGGATTCCATTTAGCACACGCATTAAAAAGTTGGTTTAGACATTGTGAAGATGTTTCTGTTGATGCAGGAGTATCACATCGCAAATATTACAGGTATGGTAATAATCTTATTGGATTAGAACACGGAGATGGTGCAAAAATGGATAACTTACCATTACTAATGGCACAAGAAATGCCAGATCTATGGGCAAAAACAAAATTTAGGTATTGGTATCTGCATCATTTACATCATAAAGTAAAACATAAGTGGAGAGATGGTAAAGATTTTATAGGTGTAACGGTAGAATACCTACGTTCACCATCATCATCTGATTCTTGGCATCATAGGAAAGGTTATGTATCACAAACAGCAGTAGAGGGCTTTATTCACGAGCTCGAAAATGGGCAGGTTGCACGGATTACACATTACTTTTAAAAATAATTCTTTTTTTTGCAGTAGTATATAAAAATATTTTTATATATTTACACCATCGAAAGCAATAAAGCTAAGATTAAAAAACAAGATTATGACTAAGCAAGATTTAATTTATCAGATTATTCCAATGATTCAGAATTCGCACAATAAACAAGATGTAATGGATTTACATACATTTGATGTTGATGAATTAAAAGAAATACTTACTGATTTAAAAAACAATTAAAAATTATGAACAAGAAAGAATTACTTAAAGACAATTCCAAAATCATAAAGGAATTACACGAAAAATTCTCAAATCTAACACACGATAAGATGTTAGGAGATGAGGGTAAGTTTATGGAAAAAATTATTATTGCCTTAGTACAATCAAACGTAAAAATAGATTACTTGATTGATACGATAGAATTAAAAGAGAAACACATAGATACATTAACTGAATTATTTAAAAAGTAGATTATGAGCAGATTATTTAACGATTTTATAGAGAAAGTATTTAGTGGTAATCCACACGCTTACAATAGCGAATTAGGTCAACAGGTAGATGCTGAACACGAAGAGTGGCACTATGAACGCCAAAAGTGGGAAGATGGTAAAATTACTTTATTCAATGGAGGTACGGTAGAACAATGGGTAGCTTTAGGTAGACCAAAAAACAATAACGCTAAAATTTAAGTTATGATTAAGTTAAGATTAAACAAAACGCAATACATCAAGAATTGCAGCACCGATAAATCATATGCTGTTAAGTTTAGTAAATACGATGATGGTATGGTATTCATATCATCTAAGCATTCAACGCTAACAGAAATTACAAACATTAGAGATGGTAAATATTGGAGTACGGAATGGGGATTAGATTTCCCATTATGGCTTTATGATAAGTTTACAGATGCACAAAAGAGCTCTATCCAGATGATAATTGAAGAAAACAAAGAAGAAGATGAAAGAAGAATCGATGAAATCATTGCAAAGTAGAAAGGAATTCATATCTGATATGATGTGGTTAGCATCTGAAATACACGCATCAGATAAAGGAAATGCTTTAGATTTAATGAAGTTATTGGAATTTCATTTAGCAGCAAGAGAAGCCAAATTAGAACAAACATTTACAGGTAGATTACAAATGTACATTTACGAGAATGTAGATGGTAACAAACAGAAATTACTAAATCAAACATTAGACATTTATGCAAATCAAAAAAAGTAAAGATAGAGTAGAAGATGCTATAACAAATCATCCACATTTAAGAGATGATGATAATAAGCTAATAGCTAATATCTGGTATTCTGAATTAAAAGAAATGAAATTTAACACCTTAAAGAATACAATGGAATTTCTTAAAATACTAAGTGAGGGTAAATTGAGTAATCCTGAAAGCATTAGAAGATGTAGAGCAAAGCTACAAGAACTAAATCCACATTTAAGAGGTAATTCTTATGCAGATAGGCACAAAGAAATACAGGCAGTAAAAGATGATTTAAAAACCTTTTAAGTGTAAAAATTTTTATACATTTATAACCTAAACAAAAACAAAACGCAATGTCAGAAGTTAAAAAAAGTAAAGTAATTAGTGTACAAGCTAATGGAAGTTGGGATGGTTCTTATGGAACGATGTACAAATTTGAAATCGTATTTCAAGATGGAACGGTTGGAGAGTACAGCTCTAAATCTAAAGACCAAAACAAGTTTGAGGTTGGAGCAGAAACAGAATTCGAATATACAGGAGGTAAATTCCCAAAAGTAAAACCTGTTTACGCTCAACCAAATGTACAGAGTTCAAGTCCCGGTAGGTCCTTTGGTAAATCTGATGATGTCCAGATCAAGATAGTTAGGCAGTCAATGCTGAAAGCAGCAGTAGATTTTCACGCTATTAATCCTGAATTAAAACCATCAGAAGTAGATGTATTAAAAACTGCTGAAAGGTTTGTAGCATTTGTTAATGGAAATTCAGAGGTTCAGTTATCTAAAGAGTTTACAGAAGTACCTTTAGAGGTAACAAACAAAGCAATTAAAAAAGACGATTTACCATTTTAAAACAATAACAAGAAAGGAGCGTTCTAAGGAGCGTTCTTTATCTTTTAAACAGATATACCAATGATTTCATTTGAAGCACATACACCACAGGAAATGTGGATTAAAAAGAACTTTGATACCAAAGCTGAATTAATAAGAGCCACAGGATTAACTCGACCAACAATAGATAGGTTATGTAAGGATATTTCGTTCTTTTATAAGTACGTTCCATTATTATCTAAGGCATCAAAGAAAACTAAGGAAAGCATAATAAAAAATGTTTCTAAGTAATGGAGTACTCATTTAACACAGAACACGCAGAAAAATATGGTGTACCTGAAGCCATCATTATACGAAATCTAATGTATTGGGTAGCTAAGAATAAAGCCAATGCTGTTAATGAATACGATGGTGATACATATACCTACAATTCAGTTAAGGCATTTAATGAGCTCTTTCCATTTTGGTCAGAAAGACAAATAAGCAGAATCCTTAAAAGTCTACAAGAGCAAAATGTTATCAAATCTGGCAATTACAATAAAGCCAAATACGATAGGACCAAATGGTACGCATTTGTAGATTATGAAACAATGCACCAAATGGTAAAATGCAATAAACCAAAACGTAAAAAGGAATCTACCAAACGGTCAAATGCAATTACCGAAAAGGTAGAACCTATACCATATACTAAAACTACAGATATAAACACAGATAGTAAACCATATTATACTGAGTTATTATTTATCTACGATAAATTCTGTAAAGATTCTTTTGATGCTCCTGCTAAAATAAATGGAGCAGAAGGTAAAGCCTTAAAACAAATTATAGTTTATTTG
>TARA_R110000782_G_scaffold1065_3_pt1 | contig 12175 bp, 8 predicted proteins | sample TARA_R110000782 | Tara Oceans TARA_R110000782 (sample SAMEA4397859) | marine metagenome | biome: Polar Biome; feature: [SRF] surface water layer (ENVO:00010504); material: water (ENVO:00002006), including particulate matter (ENVO:01000060) such as... | depth 5 m
CTTTCAATGGCGTTGAATACCACTGAGGTTTTTGTGTTGTAAAAGTCGTTGATTGGCTCATCTATTCTTGGTTTTAAGTCATTAAATAATTTCTCACAATATTCATAGTGTTTTACAATCGGAATAATGCGGTTTAAGTCTTTTTTATCTCCCATCTTGTGGTAGAAGAAGGAATGTGTTTGTGTATACTCTTGTATATACGGAGGAGAGTTGAGTGTTATGTCATAAAGAGTTTTAAAAATAAGGTAATGTAAGAATTCCTTTTTATCCCTAACGTATATGCTATTATATTGCGATAATATGTGTTTTACATCGTTTATATGCACGGACAACGTTTCGCTATGCGAGATGGGTATAATGAATCCTTTTGTCGATTGTAACGGGCGAATATAAACAGCACATATGGAATTTTGGGTAGGGTGAACCTTATCATTATAAGGAATTATTTCAACAAATGCCTCTTTATAACTACTATTGTAAAACCTATCTAATTGTTCCTTCGATTCAACTAACCAAAACATATACCTTTATTTTAACCCAATATACGAAAGGATTAAACGGAAAACAAGTTATTTGAAAAATTTTATATAGTTTTCCCTTAAAAAATTTTGAAATCCTAGTAATTTATTTCTTTTTTCAAATAACAATACTATATCTCTATTTATATTATAAACACTTTTCTTTTCTCCTTTTAAAGTCCATTGAAGTTTGAAGGGTCTATAGGGTTCCCATAAATAATTAGGATCTTGGTTTGTAAGAAAATTAAAAGTTTCTTTATTTAATTCTAAATAAATAGGTTGATTTGCCTTAACACAAAAATATCTTGTAAAAGTACCTAAAGCATATTCTTCAATGTTTGGGATTGGGTAGAATTGTTGAGGTAGTAATTTTGTTTCAGAATAACCCTCTTTTCTTAATTTATGGTAAACCCCAACACTTTCCATATTTTGTTGTTGATCGTTAAAAGTAAAACCATCATAATTATCTGCAAATTGTTGAAACTCTTGATCTTTACTTGTTCTTTCCCAAATCCCATCTGTTGTATTAGATGATTTAATTATCTGATCATTTGGAGGATCATTAGGGTTTTTTCCTGTAAAAAACTCACCAGTATAAAGTTTATAATAGAAGCCAATATACGATGTGTTATCAGATAAGAATACAAATTCATTGCCTGTAGTATATTGATTCGTTATTATTCTATTCTTAGGTATATACATTATTGAATGAGTTTTTTAGATCTTGCGATTGCTTTTACACTATCATTAAAAGATGATGGTAGGTTTCCATTAGCCGCCCCATTATAATTAACTATTTCCATTCTATACGACCCCACATTGTATAAAGTTGCTACGATCTTATCCATTGCTTTGTAAGATTCAGCCAAAGCGTTGTTTAAATAACTTTTACCTGTTCCTTTTTGTCGTCCTGTTTGGTTTGGTGTTGCTGATACATTAAATCTAAGACCAGGGCCTATGCAACCTTCTAGCCATCCAGGTGCTTTTGGAGATTTATGTATTAATACTGCCCCTCTAATATAACCATTACCAAACAGTTTATTGAAAGCATAATTACCTTGTGAGTTACCAATTACCCAAAAACATTGACCATGTTTACCACTAACATGAGATTTAACTCTATACTTATCAACTGGAATTGAACTAACACTATTTCTATTACCTTTCCATGGGAGTTCTGATGTTGCTAGTGTGTATAGTACTGTTTTTTCATCTTCAGCTAAAACCTCCATATACCCTAAAGTTTGAGTACCATCATCCATTATTCTAGTTACCCTTACTCTTAATTTTTCATCTTCTGGGGGTTGTTGTCCTGGAGGAGGTGCTGTTGATCTACCGGGACCGGATGATGTTCCTGCTTGTTTAGTTAATGCACTAGATAAAGATTTAGGTCTTATAACAGGTGCTAATTTATCTGCTGGGACTGAAATAGTTTCAATACTAGTAGTCCAAGCTACTGTTGTTATGTTATGGTTAATTGCACTTATTTGTAAGTCAACTCCATCTTTTTCGTATGATGGGGGTAAAATATCATCAGTCATAAGGAACTTTTGATATAACTTCATTCCAGATAACCCATCCATTTCTAAACTAAGGTTAAAAGGTAAAAACATAGGGGCCTGTAATTGAGAACCTCCGGGTTGTTTTTTTGTTAATTCCCCCAATATTAAACTACAATGAGTTGCAACGTGGGAAGATAAAGCTGTTAGGTTTTCAGAAGTCCATTGCAAATTTCCATAAACGCTTTGAAATAAACTATTTTCTGAGGGGTTTATGTTATTATCCCAATTAGATTTAATTGATAGGGGGGTGTTTGCTTCTACTTCTTTTTTTGTTATTTCTGTGGATGTTGAAGATAATTTATCCTCTGTTATTCTATCTATTAACCCTGCACTATAATTAGAGAATGAAGTTGCATTACTACTTACCTGATTTGAATTAGTTTGGGCTCCTATAGAAATCATAGCACCTAATTCATTACTTAGTTCTGATTTTAGATTTACACTTCTAATAAAACTACCATCTACCCCAGGCTTTACCCCATATATGTTAAACCTAGTATATTCTTCTTTAACAGCATCCCATTTTGGTTCTCTTTGGGGAATGTTTTCATAAAATTTTAATAAATTAGGAATCTCATCATCTAATTTAATTTCAAAACCATTAATGCCCCCTAAAGCTTGTATTAAACCATTATTTATTTTTTTTAAAAAATCTAATAAGTTTATATTTCCTTTATCATTTACGTTATTTAAACAACTTGCAATAAAGTTAGTATTAACTAAAATTTGACCTACTTTTCCTAAATATTGGTTATAAGGCCAAGCTATTGGTGATATTAAAGTTTGTATTTCACTGTCTGGGATTGTTAGCCCTTCCTCAGGAACTATAGAATTGGAATATGGAATAAGACATACTAAGGGGTTTGCTGATAATTGTCCTGGGATCTTTAATATGACATTTTCATCCTTATCTAAATCCTCAAAATTCATATCAAATGATATCAATGGAGAACCATTTTGCTTACTATTATATAATAAAATATTATTTTGAATATATGCTAAAAAAGCACCATATTTTATATAAACTTGGTTAGCAATAGCCCCATCACCATTGTCTGTGGTAACTGCATCTTTAATTGAAAGTACAGCATTTGGGATTTCTAAGTCTTTTGGAGTTGTTTTTCCATCTTCACCAACCCCCTTAAACCCTGGTATTTTGTAGGGGGAAAAACCTGAAGATGTAGAACTTAAGTAAATATTAAATAATTCCTGATTAATTATTGTTTTATTAGCGTTTGTAATAAGAGGAGGGGCCTCTTTACCCTCTAACATCTCAGCATTAGATATTAACGTTTGTTGTAACGCTTCTGTTAGAACTGGTAAGGGTAAGTCTGGGTTTGTTATATTTGCTTTAAGGGATTCTACAACATCCCCCATACCTATTAATTCAATACTACAATTATAGCTTCCATCAGTGTTAAAATCCCAACCAAATTTAGATATTTTACCATAAACGGCATCATAATTACCATCGTACTTCTTTCTTTCATTTCTAATTTCTCTATAAAGCTCATACTGAGTTAAATCTCCTTCAGAATTTATAAATTTTGAGAGAGGGGTTGAAAAAAAGTCATTGAAAGTTTGAAGATTACCACCATTATCTAAATAAACGCTATGGCCAAACTCTAATAAAAGGGTATAACCTGGTCTTAGATAAAGAACATCAAACATAGAAAATTGTTTTTTACTCCATAATCTAACATTGATAGTTGCTTTTGCTAAAGACCCATTAGAATAATATGTAACACTAGCATCCGTAATACCGGGCATAGGCACATATCCTCTTTCTTCAGAACCTCCCCAACCGTAAGCACCGTTAAATAAATTACTACCATTATTTAGACCACTTTGCAGTCCCCCAAAAGTATTATCTTTTGCGGATACCGCCCCGGCTTGTAATATAAATGATTTTGCTAATTCAGGGCCTGATATATCTGACTCAGATATTCCTAGAGATGATGCTAATTTTTTTAATACAGAATTATCTAGGACTGTTTTCTTTCCATCTTTTTCAGGGCCTTCATTTGTTAAATTAACAGAACTTGCTAACCTTAAAAAAGGGGTTTTGGACGTATATGATTGTAAATCTGCAGATGGGATATTTGAATATTTCCCCAGAGATTTTTGTCTTACATTTACTTGCTCCTTTACCCAAGATGCGAATGGACTTCCGGTTAAACTCATAACTTTATCTATTTAAAACATTATAACTATCTACAATTGATACTATATTTGTAGGGATTCTTATTTGCGCCCCTGGGGTTAGATATAAAGACCCCATATTTATTTTATTTGGATTTGCAGTTGAAATTATCCAATATAAAGAAACATCACTATAAAACTGAAATGCTAATGAATCTAACCTATCACCAAATTCAGTTTCTACCCAAATATCATCTTCATTTTGTGGAATTTCTGGGTAAGTAACTGTGCCATAATATTGAGTGCCCAAAGTTCCTACAAATTCATTTGTATTTCTTAATATTTGTATTTCAGAGTACCTATTCATTATGTTGCTGTATTATTATCACCTCCACCATCACCTAAACCTGTATATTTTCTATAACTGTCATTATAATTTGTATTTACACCATTTGATAATGATATAAATTTAGATGTTGGGTTATTAGCTTTATTTGGCTTTTGTGGGAGGAAATTATGAATTGGGGTAAATGTAGCACTTACATTTATCATATGTGGTAATTCTTTAACACTTCCATCTGATCCTCCAGTAGCATTAATTGCTATTTCCCAAGGTGATTCTTCGGGAACATCGTAACTTAAAGAAGTTATAAATCCTGGTTGTTCATATAGATACCCTCCTACTGTCATTCTTACTAAATTTCCTCTCATAAACCCAGCTTCTGAATAATCTGGGGCTAGTGTTGATGCTAAATAGTTTAGTTTTTTATACATAGGTATTAATTCTGCTTTTGATTGTGCAAATACCGTATACGATAATGAAATTGTTCTGGTAAACCCACCATAATTGTAAAGAGTATCACCTCTTCCCACATAATTTACGGGATTCCAAGTAGCACTATAATTATCTGTAAATGAATCTAAAAATGCTCTAAAATGCATATATACTGCTGATCCATCAGTTTTATCATTGTTTATAGCTGCTATTCTAAACTTTACAAAATCATTTATTGCTTGGTTTGTATCAGGACCAACCCCATCATACATGGGAGAAGCTGTTACTTTATCTAGAGCTGTTAAATCTGTAGCCTTTACTCCGTAATTCCAAACATTTTTAGTACCGTTAGCATTATTACTTTTTCCAGGCTGTCCTTGGTATAGTCTTACGTCTTTATTTTTAACTCTATAATTAGGAGATAGGGAAATTACTGATGAATTTTCAGTTACTTCTAAATCATCTCCATTAATATTGTATAGTTCTTTTCTGAAGTCTGTTGGGTATAAACCAGCAGCGCCTCCCCCAATAATATTATCCTTATCAATTAATTGGGTTTGGGAAAATGTCTTTGTGCCGTTAGCATATATTAAGGGAGTATTGGTAGGCCATGTGTTACCGGGCGTAGTATTTGGGTCGTATACGTTGAAAAAGAACTTGTCAGTGTAGTTGTTGTCAAACTCAGTTCCCGTTAAAGTTTTATATAAATTTGAATTTCCTGAGGCTGCGTTATCATAATTAATTCTAATGCCCCCTTCTAATTCACCATCCCTTGTTTTTACAGATAGTGCAGTGGATTGGTAAAGACTTAAACTACCTCTAGGCGTTAATGAGCCTGATTCTGTTGTACTATAATCCCAATCTTGATTAAATGTAAAGGATCCAGATGTAATATCGTTAAGTACAATGGTATCTGTATATTCCTCATATTTACTTGAAAGTGAGTTTGAAATAGGAGAAATAAAATTAGGGGTAGTTCTACTATTAGGTCTTGATGTTTGGTTTGTTTTTATGTTAGATGTAGGAAGTAGTGAACCTGATAAAGTTGTTTTATTATCCCAGTTTTGGGAGAATGTATAACCCCCATCACTATTAACTACAGGTGACCCGTCTTGAGATTCAGTTAGGGAAATCCCCCCATACTCTTCATATTTAGTAGATAGTGAAGATGATGAGTAAATTCCGTCTGATGTGGGATTAATTAAACTACTACTAGTTTTACTATTAGGTCTTGAAGTTTGGTATGTTCCTATATCTCCCCTAGGAGTTAAGGAGGATGTTGTATCTGTTGTTAAATAATCAAATGTTGGGTTTGTTGTATAACCACCACTAGAATCATATTCATCTAATCCTAAAGAACCGGTTTCCCCTATAATATTTTCGTATGTAGTGGAAGCTCCACCCAATGTTGGGTTTTTAATACTACTACTAGTTTTACTATTAGGCCTGCTACCTGTATAAAAATATGTTGGGTTTGATGAGGCTAGTTTGTTTTGATCACCTGTTCTTTGATCAGCAAACCTAATATTTGTTTTACCTATACCTAATACTGAACCTGGGCCTCCACCATAACTTATTAATAGAGGAGAACCTTGAACATTATTTGGTAATAAATTATATCCTTTTACAAAACCAAAATTATTTGTAGAGGTATTATTATTTATACCATCATTTAAAGCTGTTAATCTATTATTATCAACTGTAAAATTTGCAGCGTTTTGATATGATTTTATTGAGCTTTCGTATGTTTGTAGTCCAAATCCTGGAAATAACCCCCCACCTTGGCCTACATTAGCCATAGGGTCTGTTGGGTCTAAACCTAATAAATTTAAATGGTTACCTTGAAAACCTGTTGCGACTTGTCCTAAAGTTGCTAATGGTGTATAAATCCCTTGATTAACAGCACCCCCACCATAACCTGGACCCCCTGATGCTTGGGTTGATACAGAGGTTCTTGATAATAAGTTTTCTTTTGCTATAAATAAGGGGCCATTAGGTGACCTCACATCAACAAGCATTTGTGCTAACCTACTAACATCCCGGGCTGCTGCTGCTGGTGCTAGAAACCCATCTCTTAATATAAAATCAGGGCCTGACCTTAAAGGAAGGTCCCCATCCGCTACCTGTTCAAAGGTTTGGTTTGGATCGTCTGGATTAACCCCTGGGATATCACGTACAATATATGGTTGGTTTGAATTACCCCCACTACGTGTATCACTCCAAGGACCCATCCCAAACTTCCACTTATTAAGTTGAGTTGTTGAGGTTATTAAAGGCATACTTTAATTTAAAATGAAGCTCCTTCTGGAGAATTATCTTTATAAGTTGTTGGATCCAGATTTGCCAATTTTGTTGGGTCTGGTAAAGAACCATTTTTAGGTTTTACTGTTGCCGCGTTTGGAATCCCATCTAATGAATATTCATCATGTAATGTAGACGTTGAACGTACAGGAATTGCTGGTGAAGCTGGACTACCTGCTAAAGCTAATGGATTTCCTCCTGCTTCATACTTTTTTAATAGAGATGTTGACATAATTTTACTGTTTTAATTGTTTTATTATAAATATTAACCTAATCTAGAAGATGATAATACCATTGATTTTCCTACTTTAGCCCCATCCATGTAAATATCTCCTCCTTCTTTAACCACCATTATTAATTCTTTTAATAACGCAGCTACTTCTGAACCACCTCCACTACCACCACTCATTTGAACGGGTACTGACTTACCATCAGGTAAAGGAATAATGGCTTCATTATATCTACCTTCTCCTACTAGTCCCATTGTGGGTGATGATACCATTCCCCCATTTGCAAATGCTTTAAATCCTCCGGGTGCTATTCCACCGTTAGCAAATCCTAACCAACTACCTACTGCTGATAAACCTTTACCAACAGAGGAATTAGCAACATAATTATAAGCCTCATTTGCTAAATCCTTAGCACCTTGATCTAAACTTTTTACACTACTCCAAGCATCTGAAGCAAAATTTGATATTCCCTCTCCCGCTGAAGATGCCCAACCACTTATTGTTGATCCTGCGGATGATGCCCAACCACTTATAGCATCTCCTGCTGTAGAGGCCCAACCTGATATTTTTTCTCCTGCAAAATCAGCGAATTGTGATATACCTTTTCTCATTTCTGAGTTAGGATCTGTTAATACTTTAAATCCTTCTCCTACTACACCTACTACAGCTCCTATTCCGGCTGCTACCGGTATTGATAATCCAAATGTAAATGGAGATAATGCTACTCCAATCCCACCACCAATCATGGCACCTCTAGCAGCAGCACCTCCAAAACCCATAGCCTCATCTGCAACAGTTCCTTTTTCTATACCTACAGATTCACTAAACATTGATCCTGATTCTGAACCCCCCGTTAAAACTCCTTCAAGAGTTGCTTTAGTAGAACTAATTCCTTGTTCAACATTCATTGCCTTTTGTTCTTCTTTCGACATTTTAGATTGTTGATATCCTGTATAACCCCCTACTCCTAAATCTAATGCTATCCCTAAAGGACCTAAAAATTTTAATGTTTTTGCTAATGCCGGGCCTGCTTTTGCGAAGGTTGATGCTACACCCTTAGGAAGGAGATTTTTTGCTTTTGATGCTACTTGTGTTAGTTTTGATGTTTTATTTGCAGCTTGCATTGCTTTCGTACTAGCATTAATGCCTGCTGGAAGTTTTGAATTTAACTGTGCCATAGATGGAACAAGTTTGGATAAAGTTGTGTTACTTCTTACCATTTGATTTACAAAGGAACTTCTTTTACCAAACATGGCTGCTAAGTTTCTCATTTGTCTACCAGCCATTGTATTCTTACCGCCAACTAACTTACTAAGGCCTTTAGTCCATTTCATGCTTTTGGTCCACCTCTTACCTAGTAAATTACTAACCATGTCCATTCCTCCACCACCACCACCATCGCCTGAGACGTACATAGGGTTCATTGGTGAAGATCCTCTCTTCCCAAATAAACTACCACCAGTAAACATACTTAATAAGGATTTACCTGCTTTAAAAACAATAGCACCACCCGCAAGTAATCCTACCATTTTACCTATTAGTTTTCCAGGCCCAGTTCCAAGGAATTTTCCTATAGCAGAAATTGCAGTAGCAACTCCTGACATTATAGGTTCTAGTGCTTCTGCTAAAGGAAGAAACATTTTAGAGAATGAGTCTTTTAATTTCATCATTGATCTTTCAAACTCTACTGCTTTCTTTTGGTTTGCTTCTTGATTTATTTGTTCTGTTTTAGAATTTTCACCTTGTAACTTTCCATTATTTTTTATCGCCTCGGCCATCGCTACGTACTCATCTGCAGACATTCCTAAAGCTGATGCTGTATCTTCTAATACTAATTGGTTAGTCAAAGCTGCATCCATGGTTTGTCTTACTAACCTTTCCTGCTCTGCAGCCTGCCCTGCTATGTCCCTATTTAAAGTAGCTGATCTTAATTTTTCTAAATTAAGGTTCTGACCTAACATCATCTCTGCTTTCATCTCTTGTTCAATTGATGATTGAAAATCTAAAGTAGATCTAGAAGCATTTTTGATAGCTTCCATTGATGTTCCTAACCTTGTAGCTACATGAGCTGTTTTGGTCATGGCGTCTAAATTACCATTAAATGACATTCTAGTATCAGCACTAGCATCCGCCATAGTGGTTACAACATCCCCTACATTAACAAAATCACCTGTAGATTCATTTAAGGTATTAACAGTATCTCTTATAGAATCATCAATTTGGGCAAAAGGTGTGGTTGTAGTAGTTGCTATTTTAAATAAAGCTTTAGCATTTTCAACCCCCATACCTTGATATACAGCTATATTTCTAAACTGTTCGGCATTTTTTTGGTTGAATTTTAACTGTAGACCTGTAGTTGAATTTATTTCTTTATTTGCATCTACTAATTCTTGAGCTGTGTGGTAGTAGCCATCTTGGGCAAATGCAGCGTCTTCTATATTATGTGTAAGTTTTCTAGCTTCTTTTGCTCCTAGCCCAAATTGCATTCCTACATCAGCTGTTAGTTTTCTTACATGGGATATTATTCCTACTAAGAATTTAACTGACTTTACGATAGCACCAATTATAAATAAAGGGTCTTTAAGTGCATTACCAAATCCTATAGCTAATCCTTTTATACCCGTCCAAGCAGTTGCGAATTTATTACCCCCATCTGCTGTTTTTCTCATGTCATCCTCAATACCTTCAAAGAATTTAGCATTCATTCCCATTTTTTGGAATGATTTTGTTAAAGCTTCTACACCTAATCCGGTTAGACCCATAGTTTTACGAATCCTTTCTTCTTGGGCAACTCTTTTTTCTGCCTTTTTCACCATCTCCTTTTGAATCTTAAATTCAGATTCTAGGTTAGCTAATACTGCTTCTTCTTCTGCTGTTAGGTCTTGTTTTAATTTAAGTTCTAACTCAATTACTTTTAACCTTTTGGTTTCAATTTTAATTAACTTTAAACTATCTGAAACTTCTTTTCCCTTCATTTTGCTAATGTCATTAGCATCATCTGAGAATTTTTGGGCTAGTGATTGAAGTTTGGTAAAGGATTTTGTTGCTGCCTTAGTAGGATCTGCAAAACCAGTTTTCCATTCTCTAACAATATTTTTAATAGATGTTTCCATCCCACCAAACCCCTCATTAAGGTCGGCAGTTAGAGTTTTAGCTTCTGAAAGGTATTCTTTAACTAATTTAATGTCTTCAACACCAGCAGTGCTGAAGTCAATTTCAATTTTTTCTTCACCTAGTTGTTTATAAAGGTCATTAACTTCTTTTAAGTCCCTTTTTAATTGTTTGATGAGTCTAGGATCTAATTTAGCCATATCTAAATATTATTTTGTTATAAATATTGGAAGGCATCATTATTTTGATGCCTTCGCTTTAGAAGTTGTAAAATCTGGCCTCTTCATGTTAGTTTGTTGGGGAGATTTTTGATTTGGTTGAGTAGGATTACTTGCTGCTGCTTTTTTCAATATATTCCTAGCTTCATTTATATCATTTGTCGTATTTGGAGAATTTGATTTGTTGTTTTGTTGTTGTTGCTTCTCAAAATGTTCTTGAAGTTTTTTAAAGGTAAATTTTCTTAACCACATAGGCATTTCATATACAGTGTGCCAATCATATCCACCACCACCATGAAATACTATATCATGGATGGTGGAAAATAAATTTGCTCTATATTGAGCGGCCTCCTTAGGGGTTAGGGAAAAAAAACGATGCTCCTATTGGAATTTCAGTATCTTCATATCCCCCATCAGGTAATTCTCTTTCAAATATAAAATTAATATCAGGTTGCATTGAAACTATATGGTCTCTTAAAGCTTTTGCATCACGAGCTAATAAATAAGTATCTACGAATTCTCTAATATCTTTTCTATCTTCATTACCATCTACCGATAGAATAATATGTTTCATTCTGGTAGACATTTCTGGGTTTGCTTCTTTATTGATTTTTTTCAATCCTCTTAACTCAGCTTCAATTTTCTTTTCTAACTTTTCGGTCATGATTTGAAATGTTATTAGATTTTCAGAGTGAGGCAATGTAAATGAAAATTCATTTTTTCCATCAAAAATTGAATAATCAATATCTTTATTTTCTAATGATGCTAAATCAATAGTGTAATTCTCTCCTCTATATTCAAATTCGTAATCTTTACCATACCCTAAAACCCTAGAAGCTACTAGGAGAGCATTTTTATCACCAATTATCATATCTTTTACATCTACATCACTAACTACCAAAGCACTAATCAATTTTTCAATTACTAATCCTTTAGCCATGTAGTTTTGGTTGGTAAGAATATCTTCTTCTTTAGCCGTCATGTATTTCATTTCAACAACACCACTTGAGAGAGGATTATCTTTAGGATAAATTAACCCTTTAGAAGGTAATTCAACCATTTCTGTTGGAAATTTAAATTTGGGCTTTTCTGCCTTTACAGGCACCGATTGGGGTTTGCTTGTTTCACTCATATAGATTTTATTTAATTATAACTTTATTATCATGTATACATATTAAATGTAAGAAAGAGCTTGACGTTAGCCAAGCTCTCCTTAAAAATAATTTTCTTTTTCTTAGAAATTCAAAACACAATAATCCATTCCGATTGTTAAATCGATATTTTGGGCTTCATTATCTGTATCCCAGTTCATATCAGC